>OGFG01003064.1_pt1 | contig 12652 bp, 13 predicted proteins | sample 1570761 | NCBI WGS metagenome assembly OGFG01 (sample SAMEA2581938, study PRJEB24529) | metagenome | biome: Human gut stool | place: China | collected 2011 | reverse complement strand
CTTTATATATAAGATCAATCTAACAATTTTCCCTCTCTATATGACCACTCAAGATAGTTTGGATTTTGATAATATAAATCGGTATTAAAATTCGATATCTCATCACTAATAAAAGAAGAAAATATTTTCATCAACTCTGAAACTTCATCTCCCGGCTTCGCACAGTCCTCTATCAGAATACTATATAATTTACCAATATCAAGAAAACTCGGGATCGAATACTTGCAAACATGATATAGTTCCATTCTTCACCTCTTTATTAAATGACCATCTTTTTCTACTTACTTTTTATTATAATAGTAATAAAAAAATAGTTTTTATACATAATCTTTCATTTGAATTTCAATATTTAAAAAGTATATTTAAATTTAAAAATGTAGTAGCACGAAAAAAGCATAAAGTTATGAAGTGTGAAATGGAAGATTTTAATATAGAAATACATTGTACTTATATGATGTCAAATTGTGCATTAAAGTTACTACCAAAAATATTTATGTTACCAGTAGAAAAGAAAGTAGGGGATTTAGATTATACATTATTAAGAACGCCAGCAACAACTTTAACAGAAAAAGAATTAGGATATTGTGAATATGATTGTTTAGTTATATATTATTATATAAAAAGAGAATTAGAAACATATACAAGAGTAGATAAAATACCAATTACAAGTACTGGAAAAGTTAGGCGAGAATTAAAAGAGCTTGTATCTGATGACTGGAATTATAAAAGAAAAGTAAAAAAATCTATCAATATAAATCCGCACGTATATAATTTATTACAAGAGGCTTTTGCTGGGGGATATACACACGCAAATTGGATTTATACAGATGAGATACAACGAAATATAGAAAGCTGGGATTTTACATCAAGTTATCCATATATATTAGTATCACATCGATTTCCGTCTACTGAATTTCAAAAATGTATAATAAAAAATAAAAATCAAATGTTAAATAAATTTGCATATTTATTAGTAGTAGAATTTAAAAATATAAAATGTAAATATTACAATAATTTTATATCGCAAAGTAAATGTAGCAAAATTGTAAAAGGTGTATATGATAATGGAAGAATTATCGAAGCTGAAAGCATAACAATAACTTTAACAGATGTAGACTTTTATTTTATATTAGATACATATAAATATGATAGTTACGAAATACAAGAAAGTTATTATAGTCGTTATGATTATTTACCAAAAAAATTTATTGAATTTGTATTAGAAAAGTATGTAAATAAAACAGCTTATAAAAACGTAGAAGGTATGGAAGTAGAATACGCAAAAGAAAAAAATAAATTTAATTCGCTATACGGTATGAGTGTTACAAATATGATACGTGATGAAGTAATATACGATAATGAATTAGACTGGAGCGAAAGAGAATTAGAAAATACAGAAATAATAGCAAAATTAAATGAAGAAAAGAAAAAAGCATTTTTAAGTTTTGCGTATGGTGTTTGGGTTACTGCGTATGCACGTTCTAATTTATTAAAAAATGTAATAAAACTAGATGATTATGTAGTATATTGTGATACTGACAGTATGAAATTAAAAGAGGGTTATAACAAAAAAGTTATAGAAAATTATAATAAATTTGTTATAAATAAATTAAAATATGTTTGTAAATTACTAGAAATACCATACGAAAAGTTTAGCCCGAAAGACAGTAAAGGAGAAAAACATATATTAGGTGTTTTTGATAATGACGGAAAATACGACGAATTTATAACGCAAGGTGCTAAAAAATACGCATATACAAAATGGATAGATAAAGAAAAAATAAAAGAAGATACAAACGTGCAAGAAATAAAAGGAAAAAAAGCAAAAGTATTAGAAATAACAGTAGCTGGAGTACCTAAAAGCGGTGCTTTAGGATTAAAAAATTTATCTGAATTTAAAGACAATTTTGTATTTGACTTTAAATATACAAATAAAAATTTGCTAATGTATTGCGAAAATCAAGAAAATTGTAATATAATAGATTATCAAGGAAACGAATATATTGTAAAAGATAAATCGGGGTGTTGTATTGTTCCTACAACTTATGTACTAGGTAAAGCGTTAGACTATGCCGATTTAGTTTCCGACAATTCAAGTAAAAGAGCAAAATATAAGGAGTGAAAAAATGGAAGATTTAGAATTTATAAAAAAATTTTCAAAGATAACTATATCGCGGTATTTGTGAAAAGAAAAAAATAAATAGAACTAATTTATTGACAAATAGAACAACAAAGAAAAATGCAAAAATAGTAAGGGAAGAAATAGAAAGCGAAGTAGCAAAATTATATATAAAGAACGATGATGAGGAGAAAGAAAATGGCTAATAAAAAAGTTATCCATTATAATTTAGACAAAATAGACGCGATACGGTGCAAGATTTAACTTGATATACGGTGAGCGTTCTAATGGAAAGAGTTATCAAGTAAAACATAAAAAAGCCGTAGAAAAATATTTAAAAACTGGAAAAAGATTTATTTTAATGCGTAGATTACGTGAGGAAATAACATCAGAGAAAATAGAACAATATTTTCAAGATGTAGATGTAGCAAAATTAACAAAAGGGAAATATAATTGTATTACATTATATAGAAAAAATTTATATTTATCTGTTTATGATAATGAAACGGGTAAAACAAAAAGATTTGAAAAGATAGGTTATGTAGTAGCATTATCAACAGAACAGAATTATGCTGGTGCAAGTTATTTAGATGTTGAAGATATTATATTTGAAGAATTTATGAGCCGTAGTACATATCTACCTAATGAAAGTAATAAACTAATGAATTTTTATGCAACAGTAGACAGAAAAAGACTAAAAGTTAGATTATGGCTTGTAGGTAATACAATATCGAGAGTATGTCCTTATATAAATGACTGGGGATTGCATAGTTTGATAAGTTCACAAAAACAAGGTACAATAGTAGTAAAAGAATTACAAGACGTTGTCGAAGATAATCCACCTATAAAAATTGCGTTAGAGTATTGTATGTCAACTGGTCAAACATCTGGAACAATAGGAACAAATGCAAAAATGATAAATACGGGAGCTTGGGAAACACGTCCGCAGCCGCATTTACCAAAAAGCTATAAAGAATATAATGTATTATATCGTTTTGGATTTCAATATCAAAGTTTCAAATTTTTATGTGAATATTTAGTAGATAGAAAAACGAAAAATAGCCCGATATGGTTTATACGACCATATTATAAAGAATTTTCAAATAAAATAATTGTATTTTCTGATATAATAAAAGTATCTAGATACTGGCAAAGAGATATATATAATATATCAATTAAAAATGATAAAATTCGTAACTTGTTTATGACGTTCAAGGAAAACAAAATATTTTATTCAAGTGATATGTGCGGAACAGATTTTAAGCAAGTTATAGATTTTCAAATAAGGAGATAAAAAATGAATAGTAAAATTTTATTAGTAAAAAACATACATATTGACAGACAATATACAAACGTACTTTCGTATAGTGAAGCACAAATGTTAGAACTTTGTCAAGCTAATTTAGTTGCTCAAGCTGATAATTACTCATTTTTACGCCCAACGGGAAGTATAATGGCTGGATTTACATACGCACAATGTTTACAAGCAAATTATATAGCTTTTCAAAATCCCGATTATAGTAACAAATGGTTTTTTGCTTGGATAGATGACGTAATATACAAAGGCGATAAAAATACAGAAATTACTTTTACTGTCGACGCTTGGTCAACTTGGTTTGACAAATGGCAAAAAAAGACTTGTTTTATAAATAGACAACACACAAACGATGATACAATAGGATTACATACAGTACCAGAAAATTTAGATGTTGGAGAAGTAAAAGAAGAAAGTCATACAATTTATACAGATTTAGCACAAAATTATTATTATATGGTAATGTCTTCTTATAATCCAGCTACTAAACAAGATTTTGCTGGTGCTGGAAAAATTAATGCAAACATATTTGGTTCTTTTGTATTTGCTTTTGAAAGTGGAAATGTTGGTGTTGTATCTTTAAGACATTTTTTACAAGCTACAAATCAAGATGGAAAAATAGAAGGCGTAGAATCTTTATTTATTGCACCAAAAGTTTTAATTGATAATATAGGAAAAAGAAGTCAAGAAAGTACTTATGAAGGTGCGACATATTCTTTTTATATAATAGAAAGTGATTCAGATAGTTCAAATAATTCAATTGAATTACCTTTTACAGTTGATAGAGTAACAAGTTTTAATGATTTTAAACCAAAAAATAACAAATGTTTCGTATATCCTTATAATTATATTTTGGTATCAAATAACATAGGAAATCAAAATATATATAAATATGAAGATTTTTATAACAGTGATGTTATAGATTTTGATATTCAAATGGCATTAAGTATCGGCGTGTCTTGTAGATTAGTACCTAGAGGTTATAAAAATATAGATTATAATTATGATGAGTCTTTACCACTTGCAAAATATCCTACTGGTTCATGGTCAACAGACGCATTTACAAATTGGTTAACTGCTAACGCTGTAAATATAGGAACAGAAATTATCGGAACTGGTGTAGGTGTTGCAACTGGTAATATAGCAACTGTTTCTGGAAATATTAGTAATTTAATAGGACAATTTTATTCTGCTAGTTTATTACCTAATATAAAAGGCGGTCAAAATACTGGTGATGTAAATTTTTCTAGTAAAAGCAACACTTTCAACATTTATAATATGCGTGCAAAAACTGAATATATGAAAATTATAGATGATTACTTTACACGTTTTGGATATGCTGTAAAATCTCTTGCAATGCCTAATATTACTGGACGTACTTATTGGAACTATGTAGAAATAGGAGCAAGCGAGGAAATAGGATACGGTGAAGTACCAAGTAAATTTATGGATACTATAAATAATGCTTGTAGACGTGGTGTAACTATATGGCATAATCACGCAAATGTTGGAAATTATAATCTTAATAATGTTATAGTATAGTTTCACGTGAAACAAATAAAAGAGAGGTTATAACCTCTCTTTTATATTGCTGTTGTTCCGTCTGCATATACCCAATTAGAACCATTAAACCACATTGGTTTATTAGTAGTTTTATTAAATACACAACAACCTTCTATTCTAGATGACCATAAGCTTGAACTATTGGGATTGCTTTGTGCTGAAACCATTTGGAAAGCTTGGTCGTTTTCATCATTATTAAATCCATAACGTAACCTATTTAAACTATCTTGGCTTATATATCTTTGTGCTTGGTTTGTACTATCATTAATTTTTAATATATATTCATTATCGTTTTTATCTACATTTAAATTTTTAAATCCATATGCTCCAATTTTAGCGAAATATGTTCCAACAGCTATTAATTCTAATACATTTCCATTAGCTCTAATTTGTGCATTTGGATAACCTTGTCCTGGTTCGTTAATATCATAAAGAGCAATAGCCGCTTTATTATCTCTTAATTTTAAACATTGTACTCCAATTGCTACTGGGTCGTTATAATCAGTAGAACAACCAATTGCTATATGTCCTGTTTTTGAAAGTTCATAAACAGTTGTTGGCTTTAAAGAAGATTTTACTGACGCGTTAGAATTGTCATATCTTTCAAAACTTCTGTCTCCATGCAAAATTATATTTATAACTCCATTAGAATTTGTTATTCTGTCTATTATTCCAATAGCTGAATTGTCAGTCGGTGTAGATGTATCATCTTCCATATTATAACCAAAATTTTCTATTTCTATTGCATTATATCCAGAATTTGAAACTATTTTTAAAGGATAATCGTCGTAATGTTTATCTCCATATCTACCAGCATTTGCTGGAGCTGGTAATGTAATTAATTTTTGTACTCCTTCTCCAGTTCCAAAACAATTTTCAAAATCAAAATGTTTCTTTTTTAACCATTTTGACCAATAGTCAAATCCTTGAAAATATACTTCACTAGGAACTAAAGTTAATCCTAAATCATCTGAATTTATATTTTTTAAAATTAAATTATTTACATAATTAAAATCAAACATATTTTTAAATGTTTCATCTGTTCCAAATTTATTTATTTTTGTAGAATTACCTTCTCCAATTATAACAAAATTTTCATTAGCTCTTATATCTACATCAGATAAAGCCGTAATTATTTGATGTGATATTAGATATGTACCACTTGGAATAAAGCAAATTAAATTATTATCAGCACAATATAAAATACAATTTTGTATTGCATTTATATCATCTGTTAATCCGTCGCCTTTTGCTCCAAAAGATTTTACATTTACAATTGAATTATCATATTTTGTTAATAATTTTGCAAATTTTCCATTATTTAAAGGAATATACTCAACGTCGTTTTCGTCATATGTTCCGTCTACTATTACATATTTTGCGTTTCCACCGTCATTTCTTGAATAATAACCTAAAGTTTCTGCATATTGTCCTGAAATTAGTTGGCTAGCTTTTAATTCTTCTACTGAATTAAATACTTTAAATGTTATTGTATTTAAATATGTACTAATTATTTGCTCTAATTCTCCGCTTTCTGCCATTTCATTTAATTTATTATTTATTTCTTCTTGTACATCTAAATTATTAAAATAATTATTTACATAATTTTGTAAATCAATAAACGCTTGTGATAGTGTTTCCATTTCATTTCCAACTGTATTTTGACTATTAATTATTTTATTTATTTCTTTACCTATTTTACAAAATAATTGCCATTCTGTTAAAGCGTCAAAATCTGCATCAATAAATGGAAAATTCTCTAATACAAACCATTTAAATGGTGTTAATTTATTATATCCAAATTTATTCATTTTCTTTTTTCTCCTCTCTTTATACTAATTGATAAAAAAGACACTCTAAATCTTTAAATATCATTGTATATATTGATTTTATATTTTCTTGCATTTCTTTTAAAATTGCTATTTTGTCGGCTGGTGTTCTTGTTATTGTTTCATTATATACGTTATTGTCTGTACCTTGATTTGTTGCTTGTGATGTTCCTTGACTTGTAGAATTATCTTCACCGTTATTAGTATTTGTATCATAATTATAATTTGTAACATAACTACCGTTTCGTAAATCTTCAAGCTGATTTTGAGGAAGCTCGCTATTTCTTCTGTCTGATATATCCGACGTCGATGTAGTACTATGATTATGTAACTCATTACTTGTATTATTTGTACTTTGTGATGTTCTATTATCTGTTCCAGTTCTTGTAGTTACTTCACCGTCGTTAAATATTTCCCAATTTTCCAACGCGTCAAACATTTTATTATATAAAGGCATAATCTCATTTAATTTTACATCTAACTGAATACGAAAAGCTGTTACAGTTTCAAAACCTATACGCCTTTGCAAAAAATGATTTAGTATCATTGTTTCAAATTTTTCCTTTGTAATATTAGAAGTTAAAGGATAATCAAAATTAAATATTGTACTATGTCCAGCTTTTGCTAAATCTTTTATTTTTACTTCGGGAGCTGGCTCATTTAAATCTACATCGGGATTTACTATGCTTTCTAATATTGTATATATTGTAGGTGGTAAATTGCAATTTGGAGGTAAAAAAGGATAAAACATAAATAATCCGTTATAATATGGTATCATCTTCGCCCTCGCTTTCTACGTCGTATTCTTCTACCTCTTGTTCGGTAGTTGGTACGCCGTCATAATATTTTACTTCAATTTCTTTTTCTATTGCTTTTTTTCCATTTATTAAAGTTTTATTTGCAAATTTTTCGTTTATTTCTTCTATTGCTTTTTGTCTAGGTTCAAAACGACTATAACGGCTTGCAACTGTTCCGCCTTGACTTGCTAATACTTCATCTTTTATATTACGTTCTTTTTTCTGAAAATTCATATTTGCAATACCTATTAAACGTAAAAATTCGTTCCAGTCTTTTTCTTTGTGCAAGTCTATTTTATCTGCTACAAATGGTGCGGGTGCAAGTACAAGTGTAGTATCGTCTAAGTCTAAATCATCATAGGAAATTACTGTATTTTCCATACCGTCTACATTATTTACTAAATCTTCTATTGATTTTACTTTTTCTGATTTTGTTTTCCAAAATCTAGGTGTTTTTTGCTGTGCTATATTTATATCTGTTGTTCTAGTATCTAATGCTATACGTTCAGCATATTGTAAAATATCAAGCCATAAAGGATAGCGTCCGTTATTATCATACATAATAACAAAATCATCTTGACTTCTAATAAATTTACTATATCCATTTTGTGATATTACTTGTATGCTTGTAGGTCTACCGTAAACATCTAATTTTCCAATGTTTTGATATGGTAATGCTAATAATCCTAAAACTTCATCAACGAAAAATGCTATACTTCCTTGTCTTAATAATGTTTTATTTAAATATGCTGTATCAATAAATTTAGGCATATTTGTAAATTCAAACACATTTTCGGCAAGTGTTAATAATTGCCTTTTATACATTTCATAAGTTTTGAAATTAGACAACTGCGAATTTATTAATTTTCGTTTCATTTCTTTTCTCCTTTCTTATAAAAATAATAACGGCTAGATATTATATCCAGCCGTTTTAGTTTTAAAGTACTGTTATACTTGCTGTTCCAGTTTTTGTAGTATCATATACGCTTGTAGCTGTTACTTCTATTAATGTATCATCGTCGTTATCTGTACTTGCAGCGTGTCCAGCTGGGATATGTACTTTTCCTGTTAAATCAACAGTAGCTTTCTTTGCTGGGTCTGTTTCAAGGTCTTGTGTAATACTCCAAGCTACAGCCTTGTTAGCAAAACCAGTAGTAGCAACTACTGCTTGTAATTGTACATCTAATCCAGCACTTGCAGAAACTTCGCTAGGGTTAACTGTTACACTTGTTACAGCTGGTGTATCTGTTGTAAATACAACAGCCCCTTTAAATGGAGATGTAGAAAGTACTTTCCAAGTATGCAACCAATGATTTCTTTTTAAACTTTCTGGGTTATAAAAATCTGTCATTTTTGTATCTGCGTTATTATCCATTGCGTATGAATAATCTTGGAAAAATTCATCATCAATTATTACAGCTGGTATATTTTTTAATGCTTCTAATTCTGTTTCTGTAAATGGTACGTATGCGTCGCCTAGTAATTCTTGTAATCTTGCTGTATCGTGATTTCCGAAGCCGTCAATTAATGCACTTCTTGATTTCATTTCTGCTTCATTTCTGAAGAAAGATGTTGCTAATACATCTGTACTCATATCCGCCTCAAAATCTGTATTAATAATTGCTATTTGATTGTCAAATGGTGTAGATATACGTACGCCAGCTGGGTTATAGTTTGGACTTCTGAAAGTCATTAAATTTGAAATAGATTTTAATTTTGCTACTCTTTGTCTAGGTGTTAAACTTGAATAGTTATCAATTTTAATACTTGTTATAGTTCCGTCTATAATTCTTCTACATAACATATATTTATCTGCTATGTATTTATCGTATTTATATCCTTCATATAAAGAACCTACTATTTTTTCGATTAAATCAAATAATCCGCCCTCTGTATTGAAAGCCATTGCCATTTGTTCATCTGATGTAGTAGTCTTATAGAATTTTTGATAATTAATTTCATGTAAATAATTATAGATATTTGGTACAACGTTTTCTAAGAAATGGTCTACATCGTTTGCATATTCGTTATAATCATATACGTTTGCTATATCTACGATTAATTCTCTTACTGTTTGTCCAAAAGGTAAAGTACCTCTATTTGCGAATACTTCCCAAGGATTTTCCCAATAATTTCTATCTATTACAGTTAATCCAATTAAATTTATTGTATTTATGAAAGCATTTTTATATCTTTCATTTGACATTATTATTTTACCAATAGGAGCTATGCTCTCGCCTTGTACTGGTAAATCTATATTGCTTGCTAGCTCTGGTGTTGTATTTATAATAAATGATAAAAGCTCGCTATCATTGTTTACTTTTAAAACTTTATTTAAAGCCATTTTTTATTTCCTACCTTTCTTATTTATATTTCTTTTATGTCGATTACTTCTTTTTCTTCTAATTCTTCGTCGACTTCTTTTTTATCTTCGGCGTCTTTTTTGTCATCGCCTTTTAAAAATCTTTGTTTGTATTTTTCTTGTAAGTCATCAAGTTTTGCTTGTAATTCATCTATTTTAGCTGTATCAACTTCGCCAACTTCCATACTGTCCTCTATATCTTCTAGTAATTGTATTGCGATTTCGTTATCTGTTACAAGTTCATTTACTTTTGCTTTTAATTCTTCTTTACTAAGCTTCATTTTGGTTTTCCTCCTTTCCCTTTTTAGTTTTTGTTCTTGTTTTTTTTGTTTCCATTGTATTACATAATCTTTCCATTACTAAAGTATTGTTGTTTATAGCGTCTTTGATTTCGTCTTTATATGCTAGCATTATTGTTGTATGTTGTTCATTTAATTTTGCTGTTTCTTGTGAGTTCTTATCTGTTATATACTTTACATACCAAGCCATACCAAGACAAGCAACAACCGGAAACGCATAACTACCTAAAAGAGTTGCAATATCCATTTTTTCTTTCTCCTTTCGTCGTTTGTTTTCTATATAAATTATATGCACATTTTTAATTTTTTGTCAATAATAAAACGAACATTTTTAAAAAAATGTTCGTCTATTTCTTATTATTTTTCTAAATACAGCCCAAGGAAAATGACTCCTTTTTCTTTCTGTTGGTGTTGGCGGTGTCGGTGGCGTTGTTCCGTCATATTTAACTATTGTTCCTCTTTCATTTGGAAACCCTAAAGGTTGACAAGGGTCTACAAATGAGCTACATTGCCAAGCCTGTGTTGTGCTTGCTTCTAGATGTAAATGTGTACCTGTTGAATTTCCTGTATTTCCCATTTTACCTATAATTGTATTTGAGTTTACTCTATCTCCTATATTCAAATTTACACTTCCATATAACATATGACAATATCTATAATAAAGTCCCGTTCTATGGTCTAAAATTTGAACTTGATTTCCTAACGCTGGCGATGTTCCCGTACTTTGTTTATATACATATACTACCTCTCCGTCATCTGTTATACTATATAAATCGGGGTTTTGTACTGCTACACCACTTTGCGGAAAATCTACTCCAGTATGAAAACCGCAACTATAACTACTTGAAATATTACCGTATGGCTGTCCTACTGTACAATCAATGTGCATTGGACTATATTTTGTTGTATATTCCGCCATTATCTACTCCTTTTCTAAAAGTGATTGCAAAACATATTTAATTCCAATTTTTGCACCTAATCTTTCATCTAATGTACTTAATCTTGGAATTTTCATATTGTATAATTCCCATTGCTCTACTTCTTCTATTTTTGCTTTTATTTTGTCATCTGGTGTACTATCTAATAATGCAGATGTTAGTTCTTGTTTTTCAAATATTAATTCTTTACATTTATCTTTTAATTCTTCTATTTCTTTAGATTGTTTTTCGATTGCTTTCTTTTCTTCATCACTTAACATTTTTACCTCCTAATTATAAGTTTTTGACCTACATAAATTAAATCAACATTTGTAATATCATTATCTATTGCAATTTTATTTACAGTTGTTTTAAACTTTTTAGCAATATTACATAAACAATCTCCTTTTTTAACAATATAAATTTCTTCTTTCTGTGTATTTCCTATTAATATTTCATTTACTCTTTTTTGTACTTCATTATATAAATCTCCTAGCTTTTGCTTTCTTTCTTCGCCGTTTCCATATTTTCCAGCTATTACATCGTTTGCTAATTCTTCTATACTTTTTGAGTTATCAACAGAGTTTTCCACATCTTCCACACTGTCATATTGTGTTAAATTATTACTATTTATTATTGACATTATAGTATTTATATATGTCGGACTTGTTGCATATCCCCCGTTTTTTATTGCTGTTATGCACTCTAACGGTGTTTGTGCTAATGTTGCTTTTCTGTATCTTTCTAATTTTGTTATTAAATCGAAATAGTCTGATATACTTTCTGCTAAACTGTTATATGCTCTAAAACAAGCTGTAATATTTGTGTATGTACTTCCGTCGTAACATTCTTGCGTATTTGCATTATATACTTTTCCTTTCCAATTTGATGTTGCTTTTATTCCAAAAATTGCATTTGCTTTCATCATTATTTTACTTTGTCCCCAGCCGCTTTCGCATATTGCCTGTGCGATTACTACTGATGAAAATAAAGGATTTCCTCTTCTTTGATTTTCTGCTACTACTAATGGTGCTATTGTTGGTATAAATTCACTTTTTGTCATTTTATTTATTCTCCTTTCTGATAATAGCTAACATCTATATCTAAACTTCCAACATTACTTATAACATCAATATTAGTTTGTCCTTCATAACTTTTTGCGTTATTTATTTCTTCTAATTGAGATATTAATGTCGCATCTGTTATTTCTGTATCAGTTGGAGTTGCTAAAACATAATATACTATTGTATTATGCGTTGATAACCAAGTTTTAAAATTAGATATACTTGTAAATGGTGTGTTTCTAATATATCATTGGAGAAGTGTCTAAATATATTACATTATCACCAGAATCGTCGGAGGATGAAATAGTGAATCTTATTATGGATGCGTATACGCGGCTGAGTGAACCGGAGGAATTGGTGATATAATCGATATTGCTGCCTGGTACG
>OGFG01003061.1_pt1 | contig 12670 bp, 10 predicted proteins | sample 1570761 | NCBI WGS metagenome assembly OGFG01 (sample SAMEA2581938, study PRJEB24529) | metagenome | biome: Human gut stool | place: China | collected 2011 | reverse complement strand
AAGAGAAGTTCTCTGACGACGAGTTCTATTATTTTCTCGATTTGATTGACGAGTACTATTCCGAGAGCGGCATCCTTGATGCACAGCCGGATGCGGATGGGTACATCGAGATTGATTTGGGGAAAATCGTGGACTATATTGTCAAGGAAGCCCATAAGGATGAGATGGGTGACTATGATCCGGAAGAAATCCTTTTCATCGTACAAGGTGAGATGGAATATACGGAATCTTTGGACGAAGAATAGTCTGTATCAAAAGTATAGGAAAATCGCGGATGGGCATGGCTTCATCCACGATTTTTTGTTTTTATGTGACCGGTGGCGTATTCAGAAAAAAGAAGATGGACGTGCCGATGAGAATGACACCCAATACACCGTAGAACAGGCGAGCTTGTCGCCGCCCTACATTTTGTACGATAAACTGGGTGTTTCGGGCAGTAAAGAACCAGTTCCAGTCCAATATGGCTGCCAGCAAGGCGATGATGCCTGCGACGGCGAAAATCCCTTGAACGATGTATTGGCTCATCAGAAATAAGAATTAAGAATTAAAAATTAAAGCGGGGGAAAAGCATGCCTTATTCAAAGCTCTCTAACGTGACTTCCCGCTCTCCGTTCTCCACTTCTTCGATGGTGACCTTGATGGTGTTGCCCGGCAAGAGTTCCTCTACCAGCTCCGGCCATTCTATGAAGCAGAGGGCGCCGCTGTAGAAGTAATCTTCGTAACCCATGTCATACACTTCTTCCAGTTTCTTGATGCGGTAGAAGTCGAAATGGTAAATCAGTTCGCCGGCAGTGTCGGAACGGTATTCGTTGACAATGGCGAAGGTAGGGGAGGTGATGACGTCGGAAACGCCCAATTCCTCGCAAACGGCTTTGATGAAAGTCGTCTTGCCCGCCCCCATTTTTCCGTAAAGAGCGAAGACGGTATTATCACCCATTTCAGCGATGAACTGGCGGGCGGCTTCGTGAATCTGGTCTAATGACTGAATTTTGATTTCCATTGTGTCTTTTGATTTAGCGTTGCAAATATAGCCAAAAACTTTTTCCTGTCTTGCAAATGGCATAGATAATGATGGAAAAGAATATGATGGATGCACCCGAGGGGACATTCAAGTAGAAAGAAATCATCAGCCCGCCCAGGCAACTGAGGTAACCGATGCCGATGGAAAGCCAGATGATGCGGTGGAACCGGTGCGAGAACAAGTTGGCGGTCATCTGCGGAACGGTGAGCAGCGAAATGACCAGCACGATGCCCACCATGCGCAGGCATGCCACGATGGTCAGCGCAATGAACATCATCAGTACATATTCGAATACCTGCACCGGAATACCTTGCGAGCGGGCAAACTCCCGGTCGAAGGCTACGTAGATGATGGGATGGAGATACAGCGCGAAAAACAGTATCAGCAGCAGGGCAAGCCCTCCCAATAGAGCGATGTCGCTCCAGGTAATCGTGAGAATGTTGCCGAAGAGATAGGCGGACAAGTCGGGTGCGAATCCCGGCGAGAGGAAAGTGAACATGATGCCCAGTGCCATGCCCAATGTCCAGAATACGGCAATGGCGGAGTCTTCCCGCATGTCCTTCCGTTTGCTGAGCCACTCTACACCGAAAGCGGACAAGACTGCAAACAAGGCTGCCGACAGAATGGGGGAAATGCCGGTATACAATCCCAGGCCGATACCGCCAAAAGATGCATGCGTCAATCCGCCGCTGATGAACACTAGTCTCCGGGTAACGATGTACGTGCCTATCAGCCCGCAAGCAATGCTTGCCAGCAGACTGCCGATGAGGGCATGTTGGAAAAAAGTGTATTGCAGTAGCTCCATTTATTCAATTAAAAATTAAGAATTAAAAATTAAAAGTTGGATGTGGAGTGTTAGGAATGGGGGGTGAGACGGCGTTCGCCGATGATGAGGAACACTTCATCCTTGATGTTATCCGGCAAGGCTATGCCACGCAGTTGCAGGCTGCGCACCCATCCGGCTACGTCCGTGTCTTGCATGGTGTAGAACACGTCGCGGAACTCGTCTTCCTGCTCGGGAGTATAGGCATCGGGAGCGGTGCCGATGTATTTGTCCAGTTCTTCGTCATCGTAATATTCTATTTGCTTGCTGACGGCTGCCAGCAGGCTGTCACGTTCGCAGATTTCATGCTGTCCGCAGCACTCGGCATCCACTTCCTGCACTTCGGGCATGGCGTCCAGTTCGCCGCGGTCTATCTTCTTCTGCAGTTTCCGGTTGCGTATAATTCCGGCTGTGGCTGCCACGAGGGCAAGGGCAATCAGGCTAATAATCAATATCCACATGGGCTTCCCTTTCTTGAAAAACATGTTCCATTAATAGAACGGACAAAGATACATATTGTTTTGTACACGACAAAATAATGATTCAGATTGCAGGTAGGTAGACTACTTCCGCCCGACGCAGGCATTACTTGCTTGGAACGTAGTATAAAACTACTTTGGATGCATCCTAATCTTAGAATGTATCCTTTATTTCTAAGAATAAAGGTTATATTCTTAAGAATAAAGGCTGTATTTCTAAGAATAAAAGCTTTATTCTAAGATTGCATTGCATCTTGGCAGACTTTAAATCCCGCCTTTTGCAAGTCTTCCCAGTAAGCAGGGTAAGATTTGGTAACGACCTGTGGTTCATTTATCCGTATTTGGGGCAGTACAAGGCAGGCGGGGGCAAATGCCATGGCCATACGGTGGTCTTCGTAGGTGGCGATGACGGGGTCAGCGTCTGCCGGGCAGCGTTCGCCATCCCACAACAAGATGCTGTCTTGCTCGGAGCGCACGACGTAACCCAGTTTACGCAGTTCCGTAATGAGGGCGGTGATACGGTCGGTCTCCTTTATTTTGAGGCTTTGCAGTCCAGTGAAGCGGAAAGGGATGTCCATCAGGCAGCAGGTGACGACAAAGGTCTGCGCCAGGTCCGGGATGTCCACCATGTCTTCGTCGAGACGGGTGGCGGGAGTACCCTTATGGGTCAGTCTTACTCCCTGGTCTGTATATTCGGTATGGACGCCGAGGCGGGCAAAGACTTCCGCGCCGCGGCTGTCGCCTTGATAGCTGTGGGCGAAGAGACCGAGCAGTTCGATTTCTGCCGTGTGCGCTTCTTCCTTCGTGCTGTCTTCACTTTCTTTCGCGCTACTTCTGTCTCCCCCTTTCATTTTTATTTTTTCATTTTTAATTCCTTCTATTGCCATCATCTGATACCAGTAAGAGGCGGCGCTCCAATCGCTTTCCACGGTGAAAGGAGTATCTGTGTATCCGCCGGGGCTGACGGTGATACAATCTTTGGAGGCCCAGTCGGCTTGGGCACCGAAGTCGCGCATCAGTTGCAGGGTCAGGTTGATGTAAGGGCGGGAGATGATGTCGCCCGTTAGGTGCAGGCGTAATCCTTGGGGGAGTACGGCGCCAATCATCAGCAGGGCGGATATATATTGGGAACTTACATTTCCGGCAAGGGATATTTCTTCGCCTTTCAATGCTGTGCCGGTGATGCGTAGTGGGGGGAAACCTTCGTTCCCGACGTATTCAATCTGAGCACCGAGTTCGCGCAAGGCGTCTACCAGTATGCGGATGGGGCGTTGCTGCATGCGTTGTGTACCGGTGATGATGCGGGTGCCCGGAGTTACGCTGAGGTAGGCGGTGAGGAAACGCATGGCGGTGCCGGCAGCAAGGATATCTATATGTCCGGGATTTCCGTCGAGGGCACGGGTCATCACCATGGTGTCGTCACAGTCGCTCAGATTGCAGGGCAGGATATTGCCATGGGCAAGGGAGTGGAGGATGAGGGCGCGGTTGCTGATGCTTTTGGATGCCGGGAGTTGTATGGCGGCATGCAGGGCGATAGGGGCAGAAATGGTATATCGCATGGTCGTATTTGTTAAGTTACGGTGGTAAGGAGTTTTTTTATTGTCACTGCAAAAGTAGGATAAATCTTTGGGAAATGGAAAAAAGGAAACTTGTTTCTGTGGTTTCAATCTTTCGTTTATCTTTGCGGAGGTAAGTCCTGCTATCGGGACGGATAGATATAATTAAGCATCATTCTTATGGAAATAGATTTAACCACCCCCGCCTTGCTGTTTTCGGCCATATCGCTGATTATGCTGGCCTATACCAACCGTTTCTTGTCCTATGCCCAACTGGTGCGCACCTTGAAGGAACAGTACATGGAGAACCCGTCTTCGGTGAAGGCGGCGCAGATTGCCAACCTGAGGAAGCGGCTCTACCTGACGCGTGCCATGCAGGTGGCGGGCATCGGCAGCCTGCTGCTGTGCGTGGTCAGCATGTTCTTTGTCTATATCCGTCTCCATCTGCTTTCGGCCTATATCTTCGGTTTGGCGCTGATATTGCTGATTATTTCGCTGGCCATATCGGTGTACGAAATATATATATCGGTGAAGTCTTTGGAGATACATCTCAACGATATGCACGAGTAGAGGCTCTACGGGATGATGTTCCGTACGGGGAGTTCCAGTTCTCCCCAGTCAATCATGGCATTGAACAGCCTGACAGTAGAGAATGAAGGCAAGTCTTCCGGTCTGATATCTTTTTCCTGCAAGATTCCTTCTTCCAGCAAGGCTGCCCGTTTGGTCCCTTTCAGCAGGGGATGTGCCGGCGTGTACCAGTGGGTACCGTCGGAAAGGGCGATGTTGGCGATGGAGGTGTCTGTCAGCAGGCCTTGTTTCACAATCAGAATGTCGTCGCATGCGCCGCGCAGGGCAAAGAGGCAGTTCAGCGGTTCGCGTCCGGCGCTTTTGTAGGTGTAGTCGATGGTATCGGCCTGCATCAGTGCCAGCGAATGCACGTGCCGCACGGCGTAGGGGGAGTAGCTGAGGTCTTCAATACCTTTTTCACCATACACTACGCGTGCCTTGACGATGCCCGCCCCGGTGATGCCTGCTCCACAGCCGGGAGACGACAGATAATCGGACAGTTGCAGCGGTGTGCTTTCCGGCCAGAAGTGGGCGCGGGTATCGTTCAGCCTCCGGTTGTGGCGGGAAAGGTTGCAGACCCTTCCGTGGTCGATGCGTATGGTTTCAATAAATAGGCACATATATTTTCTGTATTACTTCGTTGTATTCGCTTTCCCACCGGCTTTTGGCGGTGATGCCGCCTCCTGCCTTGAAGTGGAGCTGGCCGTTTTCCTGCTCGATGAAGCGTATCATGACAGCGCTGTCCAGCTGTCCGTCGGCATAATGCCCCATGATGCCGGTGTAGAAGCCCCGGCGGTAGTCTTCGGCCTGGGCGATGATTTCTACGGTTTTGGGCTTGGGGGCGCCGGTGATGGAGCCGGCAGGAAGCAGGCGGAAGATGATGTCGCCCAGGTGTGCGGTGTAGTCTTCGGGCAGGGTGCCGCATATCTCGGAGCTGGTCTGGAGGATGGGGCCCTTATTGGTTTGCAGGCGGTCTATATAGCGGTAGGAGGTCACTTCGACGTGTTCCGAAACCATGCTGAGGTCGTTGCGTATCAGGTCGACGATGGTGGCGTGCTCGGCTGCCTCTTTGGTGTCCTGCATCAAGAGCTGTTCCGCATCGGGCAGGGTAGCGTCGATGGTGCCTTTCATGGGGAAGGACTTTATCTTGCCCTTCTCTATGCGGACAAAGATTTCGGGGGAGAAGCAGACGAACCGGTCTTTCAGCCACAGCTTGTACAAGGCTTCGGAGTGGAGGAATATTTCTTCCAGTGTCAGATTGGTGGTGACGGGTACCCGGCAAGTGAGGTTCGTCAGGTAGCTGTTGCCTGCCAGCAGGTTTTGCTTCACGAGGTCGAACGAATGTCTGTATGCGGCGGGGGAAGGGGGAGTGATGTCCCACTGGATAGGGCCGGCGCATCGGGCGGCTGTGCTTCTGGCAAGGGCTGTTGCAGCTGTCTCCGTGTTGCCTGCCTTCGGGAATTGGAAAAGGCAGGTGGCGGGGTCTATCCGGTCGAGGGGCTCAATGTGCGACTGCTCTTGCGCGTAGTCTACGATGAAGAGGAAGGGCACATTGGCTCCGGCCAGTGCGTTCATGCGGGCGATGGTTTCTGTCCGGCTGTACGTCTTCATGCGTCAATAGACTGCGGAGGCTATCACCTGGATTATCAGAATGAGGAACACCATGGCAATGGGATATACCGTGGCATAGGCTACGCTCGGTATGTTGCTGTCCGTCATGGAGTCGGCGGCGGCAAGGCCGGGCGTGCTGGTCATGCCACCGGTGATGGTGCCCAGCAGGTCGAGAATGTTTATCTTGAATACGAACAGTCCGACGATGACGGCCACCAGCATGGGTACCAGCGTGATGGCGGCACCTACGCCGAACAAGAGCCAGCCGCTTTCCTGGAATGTGGCTACCAGGTTCCGTCCTGCCGAGGTTCCCACTTCGGCCAGGAAGAGCAGCAGTCCCAGCTGGCGCAGCAGTTGGTTGGCTGGGCCGGACATAGACCACAGAATGGGACCGGTCTTTCCGATGGCACTGAGGAAGAGGGCCACCATGAGGATGCCTCCCGTCAGTCCCGGTGAGAACGACAGACTGTCCGAGAAGGAGATGTTCAGCTTGCCGAAGAGCACGCCCAGCACGATACCCAGGGCAATGGGAAAGAAGTCGGTGTCGGACAGTTGCTTGTTGTCGTTGCCCAGCAGGCGTGCCACGCCTTTAATACCGTCTTTCTCGCCTACCACCATCAGCTTGTCGCCGAACTTCAGTGCCAGATCTGGCGAGGGGGAGAGGTCGATACCGCTTCGGCGGACGCGGGTGACGGTACAGCCGAAGTTCTTCATCAGGTTGAGGTCGCCCAGTTGTTTGTTTATCATGTCCTTCTTGGTGAGCAGCAGGGATTCAATCTCCTGCATGTCTACGAGTGGCAGTTCGCCTTCTTCGCGCTGGCCCACGAGGACGGCAAGCTGGTTCAAGGCATCTTCGCTGCCCACGGCTTGTATGCAGTCTCCCTCGTGCAGGATGGTCTGGGCGGTGGGGATGGCTATCTGCTCATTGTGCTTATGGCGCGAGATGACGGCACCGGTCATGGCGCGCGCATTGATTTGCATCAGGCTGCGGCCGAAGACGGCGGGGTTGGTCACGCGGAACAGGCAGGTTGTCAGTTCCGGGAACTGGCTGCGGCGTTCCTTCTCCAACCGGCGCGCCTCCTTGTCGAGGTCGATGCGCATGATACGGGGCAGCAGCTTGACGAAGAGAATCACGCCGATAACGCCGAAAGGATAGGCAATACCGTAAGCGATGGATGCCAGTGGGGAATGGGTGCTGTCAATGGCTACGGCAAGTCCCGGTGTACTGGTCAGGGCGCCGGCTATGAGGCCCACCACGCTGGGGGTGTCTATGTCGAAGGCGTACTTCAATCCTACGGCTGTGAGGGCGGCGGAGCAGATGATGAGCAGGGTGATGATGATAAGCGTCTTGCCCTTGCTCCGGAAGGAGTCGAAAAATCCGGGACCGGCCTGGATGCCGATGGTGAAGATGAAGAGCACCAGTCCGAAGTTTCCTAATTCTTTGGGGATGATGACACCGAAGTGTCCGAACAGCAGGGCAATGAAGATGACGGCGGAGACGTCGAGCGAAAGCCCTTTAATCTTGATTCTTCCCAACATGAAGCCTAAAGCCACAATGAGAAAGAGCGCGAAATAGGAGGAGTTTAACAAGTCAGCAAACATAATCAGTTAAAGAGTTAGGAATTTATGTCACAAAGATAGTGCAAAAAAGTGAGATAGAAAAAGTCTTGCTTCCTTGTGGCATATAAAAAAAGATGATGTGCCATCAACCGTTTTGACACATCATCTTAATATATATATCGGCCTATATGACCGGTATTCCTGCGTGGGGCAGGGCGGTACTTATTTTTCGAGTTCCTTCAGCAGTTCCTCTACGGCAGCTTTCAGCTGTGTGTCTTCTCCCTTCACGATGGTCTCGGGTGAATTGGCTACTTTGATGTCCGGCTCCAGCTGCGAGTTCTCCAGATAGCTGCCGTCCGACAGGCGGTAGCCCACGACGGGGATGCCGAATACCAATGACGGGTCTTGCAGGCGTTCCCACGACACGCTGGTCATGGTTCCCGGCACGGGCATGCCTACCAGCTTGCCCAGTCCGCGGTGGCTGTAAACCCACGGCGTGCCGTGCGCATTGGAGTAGTTGGCCTCGCACGTCACCATGATGGACGGCTTGTTCCAGCGGCGGCTGGGCATGTCGCACGCCTCGCGGCCGCGCACCACTTGGGTGAAGTATTTCTGTCCGCTGAAAAGTATCTCTATATCCTCGTGCAAGCGTCCGCCGCCATTGAAACGGGTGTCGATGACGATGCCTTCGCGGTTGTTGTATTTTCCCAGGATGTCCGAGTAGACGGAACGGAAACTGTCGTCTCCCATAGACTCGATGTGCACGTAACCCAATCGGCCACCCGACCATCTGTCAACGTCTGCCGCACGCTGTTTCACCCAGCGGCTGTAGAGCAAATCACTGAACGCACCGTTCGTAATGGGGATAATGACCTCTTCCCAGCGCTCCTTGGTCTGCGGGTTGAAGAGAGAAACGAGTGTTTTCTTCCGTGCCTTGTTGTTGAGCAGCGTGTAGTAGTCTGCATCGGGGGTGATTTCCACCCCATCTATCTTTTCGATGACTGTGCCGGCTTTCACCCGGGTGTTGGCAGTGTCGAAGGGGCCTTTCTCCACCACTTCGGCAATGAGCATGCCCCGGCCCGTGTAGTTCCAGTCGAAGAACAGTCCCAGGCTGGCAGTAGGTTCGGATTGCCCTTTGGGATAGAAACGGCCGCCGGTGTGAGATACGTTCAGTTCGCCCAGCCATTCGCTCAGCAACTCGGCAAAGTCATAATTATTGTCGATATGGGGCAGGAAGCGGCGATAGGCGGCGGTCATCTTGTCCCAGTCCACTCCGTGCATATTGGTATTGTAGAATCGCTTCTGCTGCTGGCGGTACACGTGGTCGAACATGTATTCGCGCTCCGCAGCCAAATCCATCTTGACATCTACCTGGAAGGTGATGGGGGTCAGCGCATCGGATGAAGTGTCCATTTTCTGCATCTTGTGGCTACCCAGCAGGAAGAGGCTCTTGCCGTCCTTGTCCAGCTGCATGTCCGCCCATCCGGCATCCATCTTGTGCAGCAGGCGGGTCTCTTTCTTGCGCAGATTCATCTTCCAGAGGTCGTAGCCGCCTTCGAAGGCTGCCAGGTAGTAGAGTGTCTCGCCATCCTTGGAGATGATGGTGCTGCCCATGTCGGAAGAATTCGGGGTGAGGCGCACCACACGGTCTTCGATGCCTTTCAGCTCTACGACGATGTCTTTCGGCTGGTCATCTTTTTCGTCAGCATTGCTGTCTTTCTTGTCGTCTTTCTTCTTTTTATCCTTGTTTTTGTCTTGGGGGGTGTCTTTTCCGGCAGACTTCTTTTGTTCCTTCTCCAGCTCCTTGCGCAGTTCGTAGTCTTCTTTGCTCAGGCAGTATTTGTCGTAGGCGTCTTGGTTGAGGAAGACGAGCATGGCGTCGTTCAGCGAGCCCCATGAGGCATGGGCACGCATGCCGTAGCGTTCGGTGGTGAAAAGGATGGCGTTGCCGTCCAGCGCAAAGTGGGGATAGCCGCTCATGTAGCCGCTATTGGTGAGGTTGATGATGTCTTTGCCTCCCTCTGCGCTGACCAGGCCGATGTCGGAGTAGGGGTCGTGCTTGTTACCCGTGAACTCAAGTGTAAACCATTTACCGTCCGGCGACCATGCGTAGTCAAATCCTCCGCCGGTGCTGTACCAGGTGGAGCCGTCCGTAATCTGGCGCACCTTCTTCGTCTCCAGATTGAGCACCATCAGCCGGATGCGGTCTTCGATGAAGGCGAGTTCCTTGCCGTCGGGCGAGAATTGCGGATAGGCACGTTCCACGGTGGTGGAGGGCAGCAGCACTTCTTCTTCAATCAGCGTGGCGTTCGGGAAGTTAGGGTCTTCCTTGCGGGCTATCTTGGCAAGGTAGAGCTGCCAGTTGCCGCCTCGCTCGCTGGCGTAGGCCAGGGTGCGGTTGTCCGTCGCAAAGGAGAGGCCCGCTTCGCGTGCCGGTGTGTGCGTCACCTGCTTGGTAGTGGCATAGTCTGCCGAAGTGACAAAGACTTCTCCGCGCAGCGTGAAGGCAATCTGTTTTCCGTCCGGGGACACAACGGCAGAGGTGGCTCCGTCGGAAGACTGCAGGTTGGCGAATTGCGGCCGGTCATCGCGCACCAGTTCTATGGCGACTTTCTTCGGGGTGGCATCCGGCTGCTGGGTATAGATTTCGCCGTCGTAACTGTAGCACAACGTCCCGCCGTCACTCATGGAGAGGAAGCGCACGGGATGTGTCTTGAAGCTGGTGATGGGCTTCACCTCTCGGGGCTGTGCCAGCGGGAAGGCATACACGTTGAATGAGCCGCCGTTTCTCTCACTCAAAAAGTAAACCGTTCTTCCATCGGGTGACAACACCGGGTTGCGGTCTTCGCCCGCGCGGTCGGTGAGGTTGGTATGGATACCCGTCTTTGCATCATACAGCCAGATGTCGCGGGTGATGGAGGAGGTGTGGTGCTTTCTCCATTCATCTTCAAATCCCTTGCGGTCTTGGTAGAGGAACTGCTGGCCCGCCTTGTCGAAGCAGACCGCTTCGGCAGGAGTACCCAGCACTTGCTCCGTACGCCCTCCCGTTGCAGGTACTTTGTAAAGCTCGGTCATGGCCGAAGTGGGGAAAAGAGCGCTGCTTGCCGGGTCCTGGATGGATGCGGAAAACAAGATATACTTTCCGTCCGGAGTGAATGTGGAGGGTATCTCACCGGTGGAGTGGGTAGTGAGCCGTTGGGCGGTTCCGCCGTCTGCCGGCATCACGAATACGTCGAAGTTGCCGTATCTGTCGCTGGCAAAGGCTATTTGTTTGCCGTCCGGCGACCATATGGGGGTACATTCGTAGCTCTCTTGGGTAGTAAGCTGTGTGGCGGTTCCACCTTTGGCGGGCACCTTGTAGATGTCTCCTTTGTAGCAGAATGCGATTTCCGTACCGTCGGGAGAGATTTGCACATCGCGCATCCAGAGCGGCGTGGCGGCATGTCCGGCAATGGCAGTAAGGCCTAGTGCAAGGATTGCAAGGGTTTTCTTCATAAGTGTGTGGGTTGATGTTAATATAGAATGTTTATAAACGTCATGATGCTGTCCACAAGGCAAGGAGCGAGGTACGTCATTTCATACCTCGTGCCTTGTATATCTGTTCTTTGGCATTGTTGATGCTTTGGAACTTCTCTTCTGCGGCTTTCTTGATGTCTTCGCCCAGCGTTGCCACCCGGTCGGGATGGTGTTTCAAGGCTAGGCGGCGGTAAGCGGCACGCACTTCGTCATTGGTGGCAGTGGGTTCAATTTCAAGTACTTTGTAGGCCTCGTTCAGTGAGCTACCGCCTAGGTTAAGCATGGATTCCACTTCCTTGACGGATAGTCCCATGTACATGGCCACTTCTTTCAAGGCTTCTATCTCCTCGTTGCAGACGTGTCCGTCGCTTTTGGCAATTTCTACCAAGAATACCAGCAGTTGCAAGCGTTCCTCGTATGTCAGGTTGGCGACAATCTGCGTTCCACAGTCACGGATGGTGTTTTTAAATGCCAGTGGGTTTTGTCTGTCCATCTGCTTGCGCTGTTCGAAGAGGTTGAGCAGTATCCGTTCTCCCTCGCCCACGGCAGCCTCACCGAATGTGCTTCTCAGAAAGCGGCGGACGAATTCCATTTCACTATGCATGATGCGCCCGTCTGCACGGATAATGTACGAAGCCATCACGAGCATGGAGAAGAGGAAACTGTTCCGTTGCCCGGTATAGGTAGTGCCGTGCGTTGGTTCTTCTCCATAATAACTGCCTGCGTCACTTGAATCGGTGTCGAACAGTGAACCGAATACAAAACCTGCCAAGGCTCCCAGCGGTCCTCCGGCCATGAAGCCGATGATGCCGCCTATCCATTTAGCTGCTCCCATAATTTTTCTTGTTTAAAGTGCAAAAATAGAGATTTCTTACGAGAATTCCAGTAATTTGATGAGCTATTCCCGCTGAAGCGAATAGGCACCGTCTTCTTTTTGTACATATTCAGCATATTTATGGCAGCAAGTCTGTCATTAAGAAATACTATAAAAATTAAGGAGTTAAGTCTTAGACTTAACTCCTTAATGCTCAACAGTCGGGATGACAAGATTCGAACTTGCGACCACACGCCCCCCAGACTTCGCGAGAGATAAACTGATAACGGCTGATTATCAATTGTATATACTCTATTGCATCTCTTTCGGTTTACACTATGGTTTACCTATAGTATAATGCTGCTTGTTAATACTAAATCTTTATTTGGAATTATTGCTAATTAGTTAATTCCTATATGTCTAATTCTCATTTGCAAAAATAATACTTTTATTATTAATCTGTGCCTTCTATCGAGTAATTTTTATAGTCAGTTTTCCTTTTCAAATCCCCTCAAACTCTTATATATGATAAGATAGCTTGGAGCATTATTCAGCACTGCAATGAAGAGTGCGTACGGCTTCAAGCATTAATGATAAAAACAATTACCGGGTCACACTTATTTTCAGAAGATGGATAAGCATGTAGATTCGATGATGCGTAGCAATTTCAGTATGTGGACAAGACATAAAGTTCCCCACGAAAGAATGTATGCCGCATGATAG
>OGFG01003060.1_pt1 | contig 12672 bp, 19 predicted proteins | sample 1570761 | NCBI WGS metagenome assembly OGFG01 (sample SAMEA2581938, study PRJEB24529) | metagenome | biome: Human gut stool | place: China | collected 2011 | reverse complement strand
ACCCTTTGCCCGCGAGAAATGCGTGCAGTCGGGCGAGAACCAGGCAAGTGCGACCGGGACACCTGCACAGGCTGCTACAGGGTCAACCTGCCATACATCCTCACAGTAGTGCCGCGTCGCGGGGTGATTGACGCGGTGCATGGCGATTGCATCCGGGTCATGGTTGATTGCAATGTCCACGCTGCGCCCGATCGCCATCTCGATGCCGGCCGAAGCCCCTCCGCCTCCGGCAAAGTTGTCTACAACAAGCCCGGTCATTCTATCACGCCTTCCTTTCACACCACATCGTGCAGCACCTGCGCCACCGCCTGTGCCTCCGTCTTGGTGTACATCTCAAGGTCATCCGCACCGAACCGCAGCAGCACCGCGTCGCCGCGCACAAATGCACCGCCGAGCACAGCGGTCGCGGTCGCATTCAGCGCACCGTCCGGCCGGTCTCCCTCTCCTGTGACCAGTAAGAGACCGTTTCCCGCACTGCGATACCACAGCGACCCGCCGACAAGCCCGGACAGCACCCGACCGACCGGACTGCCGTCGCTCACACGCTTGACATACAGATGCGTCTCTGCCGGGATGACCACCACATAGTTTTTCTCGGCTTTTTTCACAGATCTGCCTCCGCCGCAGCGCGGGCAGCATCGGCGAAGGGGTTGTCCGCCGGCAAAACGACCGCCGCCACGGAAAACATCTTTGCGATGCCGTCTGCAATTTCCGCAGCATCCTTGCCCGCCGCCTTTTCGATATTAGATGTCGTGATCTTCAGCGCCGCCAAAATATACGTCAGTTCTTCGCGATAATACGGATTGATCGCATCGACAAGCACCGCCGTGTAGGCCTGTACGACCTGCCGCAGCAGACGGTTGTGTGCTTCTCCCACCGCAGAATCCGAAAGTACAAGCTGCTTCAGCTCCTCCAGCTTCGCATAGGCTTTTTCTCTTGTTGTCATTTTTCGTTCCCGAGCGGAATCTCGTGCCGCTCGACCCCTTCCTTGTATCGGATTGTGATTTCAATTTTCTCCGGCAGCTCACGCGGCTCGGGAAGCCGTGCAAGATAGGCCTGTACCGTCGCGGTCATCTGTGCCCGCACGGCTTTGTCAGTTCTCCCCGGCAACGCCCGACACCTTCTTCCCCTCCACGCGGTCCACCGTGATCTTGTTCCCGCTGATGGCGATACGCACCGTGCAGATCGCCGGCACAACAACCGCCACCTTTTGGATGTCCCCGCGACCGATCAAGTCCACCAGCGCGCACAGCGCAAGGACCGCGCCGTCGGCAAGCGGGACAAGCCCGCGCGCCTCCGCCCCGGCGCCGAACAGTTCGTCGACGATCTTCTTTGCCTCCTTGGCGGCATTGACCCGCTTGCGCCGTGCCGTCGCCTCAAAGCAAAGACATTCCGCCGTCGCCTCCTCGTCGGTTTCCGCACCCGCGAGCACCTGCCCGCAGTATTCGCACGTTCCCATGTCTGTTTCCTCCTTTAACTCAAATACAACTCAACCGTATCGTCCTTCGTGATGACGGTGCGCTTGTCGAAATCAATGACTGTACCGCCGACTTCCACGCAGTCGTCATCGCATTCCTTTACAAGGTCGGCAAGATTGTCCCGCCCCAGCCCTTTCGACACATGTATCTCTGCGCCCGCCGGGCAGGTCCCCAACAGGTGCATCAACTCGTATACTTTCACGCCCTCTCCCTCCTCTCGTAGGGAATATCAACAAAGCGCAGCGCGATCGGAAAGTCCGACGCATGGAATACCCCCGGCACAAGCCCGGCGTGCGGGTAGAGCCGGATCACGCCGCTGCGGTCGTCCAGATGCCCGCGCAGCGTGCCGCAGAACGCGCCGAAGCGATAGGCGTTCACCACAAACGTCCCCGCGCCGATCTCGCGATCCACCTTAAAGACGATTCCGTCTCGCATTGGGTTCACCTCCTGCCCGCCGAAAGGCATCCCGCACACGCCGCTTTACAATCTTTGCAGCATAGTACGCCGTAATCTCTCGGTCAAGCCATGTCATAATGGCATCCCTGTTTGCGATGATGCCATCCACCGCACACGCCGCCGCAAACACCGCCAGCAGAATGCCGATGATAATCAGCTCGTTCATTTTTCCGCCCTCCGCTTTGCATGGAGTTCACGCATCGCCGCCTGCAGGAAGTGCTCTGCCCCCTCGCAGATGATCGGCGAAAAATTCATGTCATCCACGCTCTTGTCTTCACGCATAATCGGGCGTGTCGCGATAAACTCGCCCCTTGCGTTCCGATAGCAGATCGTACCGACCTGTGCCATCTCTTATACTTCCTTTCTGTTTTCCAAACCGTCGAGATAATCCATGTAGTTACGGATCTTGTCGATCGCATCCATTGCCTTTTGTCCGCGCCGCTTGCCGCTGAACGCGCCGCTGATTGTGCTTTCGCTGACATCAAGCCCTTTTTCGCGGAGCATAACAATCATATCTGCGATGGTGTAGCCCCTTGCTTTCATGCGGCTTTGCACGGGATGAATGTACTTTGGCAAAATGTAGCCTCCTTTCGCTTGACATTTTGCCGACACGATGGTATGATGAAGTTGCCACACTTCCATCCGACCATCGCGTCGGACTTTCTTTGCGTAGACGGTGAATTTTTCTTTCATCCTTCCTGCGAAGCAACGGCGGACTGCAATCCGCCGCGCCTTGGAAAGGAAGAGATGAAAAATGACCGCCTACGTGGTGCAAGGTTTCAAGGTTCTGCACAGCGGCACCAGCCGCTGAATATTTTGGCGCGCCTTGGAAAGTGAGGTGATGTTTCATGCTTAGTAAAATACTCAGCAAAATGTCGCCCTTTCCGGGTTCTCCGTAAGTCCTGCTTCGGTCTTACCCAAAAAGGTAAGCGCTTCACGGGGCGTAGAAGCAAGATGCTGTGCAAGAGTGCCGTTGCATAGGCTATCCGGCAAACCGGCGGGGTCGGGGCAAAAGGTGCGCCTTTTGCCAAACCAGGCACGTGCCCTTGCGGGTGCGACTTGCCGGATTGAGCGCAGCTGAGAGCCAACCGCGCGAGGCTGAAGACCGTGATGCAACACGATCTTCGGCTGGTGCCGCTGTGCAGAACCTTGATCCGCTTGCAAGACTATTATAATCCAACGAATCGTTGGATGTCAACACTTATCCAAAGTTTCGTTGGATTTTGTTTGTCTGCACAAAAAAGGAGATGTTAATTTGTTCAGTTTAGACAGGCTCAAAGAATTATCCAAAGAAAAGGGAATCAGCATTTCCTTTATATGCAAAAAACTCGGGATGGCGAAGACCTACTTTCACGACCTGAAGAAAACGGGGCGCGATATTCCGGAAGAAAACCTAAAAGCCATCGCCGACCTGCTCGACACCACGCCGGAATACCTTCTCGGCAAAACCGATCGCAAGAGCAAGCCGCATATCAGCGAAGAATACCTAAAGCTGATAGAGGAGCGCGAAGCGCACACCGCGCTTGTCATGGGCTTCGGCGGCGACCGACAAATCATCGAAGTGCCGGAAGGCGCAGAAGAGGTCATCCTTGCCACCATCGAGGCATGGCGTAAAAAACAAGCAGAAGAAAGCAAAAAGAAATAAACACATACTTCGGAGGTCTCTATGCGCAAAATTCGTATTATATTAGCATCTGTTCTCGGTCCGATTATCGCATTACTCGTTTATGACATCAGCCTTTATGTTTTGTTCTTTCTTGTGCAACTTCTTGCGAAGATTCCGTTTTTGCATTTCATCGTGGATTATAACATTTTGGTTTCCGGCGGTCTTAGACTGTTTCTGGCATTCAGCAGCGGTACAGCTGCAATAGCCGTTACCGGCACGGCAATCGGCGCGATGGGCGATGATGAACCCGCTCCATATATCGTTGGCGGTGTTATTATCATTTTAATTGGTGCTGCCGTGGCTCTTTACAAAGTAACACAATCACAATTTCATTTGTCTGATCTTGTTTTTCCGTGCATAGGCGCGTTCGTAATTTCAGCAAAAGACGGCTAACGACTTAAATTTATTTAGGTTATCATCGACATCTCTGTTAAAATCATCTTTGGTATAGCTATATTTCTATCATTTGAGAGGATTTTGACATGAGTACAACACGCGAAAACATCATCCGCCTTGCAAACGACTTTATTCTCAAGCACAAAATCGACGCGCTGCCGCTGCGCATCGACGACTTTCAGAAACTGTGCGACGCACTCGGCTATGACCTGATTCCGTTCTCCGGCGCATCCGCACTCGCCAAGGTCATGGATTTTCATAAATGCTTCGAACACCCTGCGTTTCTAATTTGCAGACCCAACTGCCGCGCTGTTTTCTACGACGAAAAACAAAGCGTCGGCACACGCCTGTTCGCGCTCGCGCACGAGATCGGGCATATCGCACTCAAGCACGAGATCCCGGCATCCGGTGCGCTCTGCTGCGCAGACACAGATACCGTGACGGAAGCCGAAGCCAATACATTTGCCTACGCGCTCGTCGCGCCACTTGCCGTCCTGCATGACAGAAAAGTCCGTTCCGTCGAGCAGATTCAGCGCGAAACCCTGCTCGACGAAAAGCAGGCAGCGCAGGTCTGCCTGATGCTTGCGTCCTATTTCCCCGCGGCGCATGATGCGGCCATTGTCCGGCAATATAAAAAGCGGCAGGCATTTTTCACCCGCCGCGAAAAGATTATTCTGCCGCTTGCCTGCGCTGTTGCCATTGTCAGTCTTGCGATCGCGCAGTTTGCCGCGCAGCCGAAACCATCGGACAAGCCCGCAGACCGTCCTGCTGAATCCACGCACGATACATCTTTCCTCGCGCACCTGCGCGACAGCATAACTACGACTGCCTCCGCATCGCAAAGCACCGCAGGGGCATCAGAACCGACCGTGACAACCGCCTCTGCCGCCCTCTCCGAGCTGACGACAGAGCTGGAAACCGAACCGGAACAAACCGAAACCGTCTACATAACACGTTACGGCGAACGTTATCACAAACAAAACTGCTCGAAAATCAAGAATTCCCTCGCCTTTCCGGTCTCTTTGGCAGAGGCGTTAGCCAAAGGGTATACACCATGTAAAACATGCTATAGCGATAAATAATTCAAATAATTCAGAAATACGAGGAGCAGCATATGATCTCTTTCTTAATTGGTTTTCCCGGTGCCTTAACCGCCTTAATCGGCTGGTTCGGCTTTCATTCCGTCACCGCTTTAATTGTCGGAACAGCTTTATACATCGTTGAAACAACGCTTGAATGGCGAAACCTGAATGCAGGTGCAAAAGCCATTGATGTTTTTATATTCGCGTTCGGAAGTGCAATTGCCGCTTTGTTTACTTCGGCACAGTGGTACATCGGCGGCATGATTGCCATAGCTATATATAGCATAGTCATCGGAACAATCGGCTTAATAACTATGCTAAAAACTGCTTTCTGAGCATAGAAAGGTGCAACTATGTCTATAGCTTTTGAAACCGAAGCCGATTCGCGCAGACGCGAAGAATTCATAGCGATTGCGGATTTTGCAGGCGAAATGATGCACCAGTTTCGGTCACCTGATTTGGTGTTTCGCATGAACGCCCAGTCTGTCTCATCCGTTACCAATATGCTCATAAAAAGCGGTCTGCTATCCGGAGAAGCATCAAGGCGGCAACTCAAAAAAGCCATCGAGCGTGTAGAATCGGCGATGCTCCTTGCTTTTGACATTTCCCTTTCACCGGATCGAATTTGGCAGCTGAATGTAGCAAAAGCGGCTCTCGATGCTGCCGAACTTCTAAAGCCGCAGGAGGATCGCGTAAAGAATGCGGAAACGATTATTCTGTCTCTGTTTTATAACAGCGCAAGTGAAGCTCCGCTCCTATTTCCTGATGCTCCGCAAAACTCAATGCCGCGCCTGTCTGCGCAATCGTCTGCACAATTCTCCAAACCGTTCAGAACTATAGCGATTATACTTGCCGTTATCGCCTGCCTTGTCGGTATCTGCGCCGCCATTTCGTCGAAAGACCGGGAAGCCGATGCCTCTGTTACTACAGAAAACGCAATTAAAACAAGTACAGTTCGGAAAGCAGCGGAATCGACAACAAATTCAACCACAATAGCAACTGTAAAACCCAGTGCAAACGGCAGCGCTGTCGATTATGATGAGATTGTATATGTAGAAACTGCAAGCAAGAGATTCCACAGGGCATCTTGCAGTGTGAAAGACAACAGCAAAGAAATGATCGTCAAAATGACGCGAAGAGAAGCTGTGAAAAACAAAAACAATCCCTGCTCTGCTTGTTTTCACGATTGAAACCACATACAGAAAGGAGTACATATGAATGCAGTAATTTACGCCCGCTATTCGTCGGACAAGCAGAACGAGCAGTCCATCGACGGGCAGCTCCGCTATTGCCGCGAATACGCCGAGCGCATGGGTTATGCCGTAGTCGGTGAATATGTTGACCGCGCCATGAGCGGCACGAAGGACAACCGCCCCGAGTTTCAGCGCATGATTTCCGATGCGTCGAAAAAGGTCTTCCGGTTCATCATCGTATGGAAGCTCGACCGATTCAGCCGTAACCGATACGACAGCGCCATTTACAAATCTCGTCTCAAGAAGCTCGGCGTGCGTGTCCTGTCTGCCACGGAGGGCATCGGCGAGAATAACGAAAGCATCATTCTCGAGGCCGTCCTCGAAGCATCCGCCGAAATGTACTCCGCCCAGCTTGGAGAGAATGCTGCGCGCGGCATGCGAGAAAATGCGCTGAAAGGGCTGACCACTGGCGGCAATATCCCGCTCGGGTACAGAATTGAAGACAAACGCCTTGTCATCGACGAAAAAGCCGCGCACATCGTCCGCTTCATCTACAAGCTCCGCGCAGAAGGCAAGACGAAGACCGAGATCGTGAACGCCTGCAACGAACGGAACTACAAAACAAAAACAGGGCGCTCGTTTTACACGAACGCCCTGCACGCCATCCTGACAAACAGAATGTACATCGGCGATTATACCTATAAGGGCGAGATCGCGCGCTCCTGCCCGGCAATCATAGACGCGAACACATTCAGCGATGTGCAGCAAAAAGAAGCTGTCGTAAAGCGCATGAAGGGCAGGAAGCAGACGGACGATACAACCTATCATCTGTCCGGCAAGCTGTTCTGCGGCTACTGTAAAAAGCCGATGGTCGGCGACTGTGGGACAAGCCAGAACGGAGAGACGCACCACTACTATACATGTGCCGGACGGAAAAAGCGCAGCGGATGCAAAAAGAAAAGTGAGAAGAAAGACTTTCTCGAATGGTACATCTGCGAGCAGACGGTCGAGTATGTCCTGCAGCCCGACCATATGCAGAAAATCGCAAAAGGCGTCGCAGATGCCTTTGTGAAGGAGTACAACGACGACCGCGCCGAACGGCTCGAAGCGCGGCTGAAAGAGATCGACCGTGAAATCGAAGGCATTCTCGACACGCTGCTTGCAACGAAGGTGCAGGCAGTCATCGACGCCGCCAATAAACGCGCCGAGGCACTGGAATATGAACGCAACGACATCCGCGAAGAGCTCGGCGGCGTCCGCGTCCTCGCAAAGCATTGCCCGGATGCAAAGGATATTGAGAAGTGGATACGCTCTTTCAAAGACGGAGATTTGTTTGATCCGGAGTTTCGCCTTCGCGTGATCGAATCGCTCGTGAACGCCGTGTATCTCTACGATGACCGCATCCTGATCTACTACAACACAAACGACAAGCAATGCTCCGTCATCGAAGAAAACCCCGACGACCTCGACTTTGATTCCACCCCCGAATGTTCGAACAGACTTAGCCAAGGGGAGCCAAAGAAAAGACCACCCGAACCGGGTGGTCTTTTCTTTGCTTCTCGTTCGGCGGGCTTGAAAGAGTTTGCCGGTTTCGCATCGCGAAATCGGCGGCGCATAGCCGACGAAGGCGACTTTCCTGCACGCTTTTTCGACTCCCGTGTATTTACTTTTGGAAGAATCTATGTTATACTAACATCGGAAAGTGAGGGATACCCATGCGCAAAACGAATTTGACAGTTCTGACCCTGATTCTTCTCGCGCTGCTCTTCTGCCTGCCGACAGCGGCGGTCACCCGCCGCGGCGACCTCGACGGAGACGGCAGCTTTTCCGTTTCGGATGCGCTCTCGGCGCTGCGCTGCTGCCTTGGCGGCGACTACAACGCACAGTGCGACATGAACGGCGACGGCGAAGTTACTCTCGTCGATGTCCTCTGCATTCTGCGCTATGCTGCGGCGGGCAGCAGCTTCACGCAGAACGCCCTGCTCTGCGCGCCGACGAAAACCACCGGCATCTACAACTACTGCCCCTCCGTCCTCGAAGAGGCGGACGGCACGCGCTACCTCTACTACTGCACCAACCAGAACAGCTACGAAATCATTGACTACATCGGCTGCCGCCGCGGCACGCCGAACGCCGACGGCAGCTACACCTACGGCGAAGAGACCATTGTGCTCGAACCGACGGCGGGCAAATGGGACGCGCACCACACCTGCGACCCCTCCGTGGTCAAGGGCAACTTCACCTACAAGGGGCAGTCCTACAGCTATCTGATGGCGTATCTCGGCTGCACCTCCTATGACAACCAGGACAACGAGATCGGTTTCGCCGTGGCAAACAACCCGATGGGGCCGTTTGTCAAGATTGCCGACACGCCCACCATCCCCTATGTGCGCGAGGGCGACGCATGGCAGTGGGGCGTGGGGCAGGCATCGCTGGTGAGCAAGGATAAGGGCAGCACGGTCTATGTCTTCTACACCGAGGGGACAGCGACCCGCACGCATGAATTTGTCGACGAATGGAACTTTGCCGACCTCGAAAATCCCGTCCGCCTCTCGCACACCGACCTTGCCGCGACGGGGCTGACGACCCGCACGGGCGGCGGCGACTACATCGGCAACGCCGACTTCGCCTACGACGCAGGCTCGAACAGCTTCTATATGGCAACGGATTCGCACCCCTATCCGTCGGACGAGCCGAACTACATCACCGAATACTTCCGCGTGGCATACTTCGCGGGGAACGACATGACCAAGGTGCGCTGGAACGAGCTGGAGCACATCGGCCCTGCCGAGACCGGCTTTGCCCGCAACCACAATGTCGCACTGGTGCGCGACGCCTACGGCTGGCTGCCGGGCGGAAACAGTCTCACGGTGTACTACACCGGCGCCGACAAGGGCGCAAACGCGCTCTGGACCTACCGCCTGCACGCATACACGCTCCTGAAATAAAAAACGCCGCCAGAGTCTTTACTTCGCGGCGATTGTATGGTATACTGAATCATCCGAAAGAGGAGGCTGATTTTATGGAGACGAGAGTTGCGGTCATCAGCATCATCGTGGAGGACGCGGAGAGCGTCGCCGCGCTGAACGAGCTGCTGCACGAATACGGCGAATATGTCATCGGCAGAATGGGCATTCCCTACCGCGCAAAAAACATCAACATCATCAGCATCGCCATCGACGCGCCGCAGGACAAGATCAACACCCTGACCGGCCGCATCGGCAAGCTGCACGGCGTTTCCGCCAAGGCAGCCTACTCCAAGGCGGACTGACCGCCGCATTTACAATCAAAATCCCCCTGACGCCGAAACGAAGTTAAGGCGAAAGACGCGGACTGAAGAAAACCTTTGGCTTTTTTCTTTGCGCCACGAGCGCCGCGTTTTTCGCGGCGCTTTTTTCGCCTCGGAAAGGAGACGCATGGATACAAGCAACGCGCTGCGCGCCCTCATTGACAGGCTGGACGCGACGCACACGCTGACCGAAACCGAATATGCGGCGCTCTACGCCGGGCGCGCCGCCGTGGCAGACTATGCCGCGACGCTTGCGGACGCGCGGCGGCGCGCCGTCTACGGCACGGATGTCTACATCCGCGGGCTCATCGAAGTGAGCAACATCTGCAAAAACGACTGCTACTATTGCGGCATCCGGAAAAGCAACGCGGCCTGCACGCGCTATCGCCTCGGCGACGACGAAATTCTCGCCGCGTGCCGCGCGGGGTATGTGCTCGGCTTTCGCACTTTTGTGATGCAGGGCGGCGAGGACGCGGCGTTTTCGGACGCACGGCTCGTGCCGCTGGTGCGCGCCATCAAGGCAGCGTTCCCCGACTGCGCCGTTACGCTGTCGCTGGGCGAACGGTCGGACGAAAGCTACCGCGCGCTGCGCGACGCCGGCACCGACCGCTACCTCCTGCGCCACGAGACCGCCGACGCGGCGCATTATGCAAAGCTGCACCCGGCGGCGATGTCGCACGCGAACCGCCTGCACTGCCTTGACACGCTCCGCGCCCTCGGCTATCAGGTGGGCTGCGGCTTCATGGTCGGTTCGCCCTATCAGACGGCGGCGCATGTGGCGAAAGATCTCAAATTCATCGAGACCTTCCGCCCCGACATGGTGGGCATCGGGCCGTTTCTCCCGCACCACGCGACGCCGTTTGCCGCCTTCCCGCCCGGCACGGCGGAGGCGACGGTCTTCCTCGTCTCGCTGGTGCGGCTGATGCTGCCGCATGTCCTGCTCCCGGCGACGACGGCGCTCGGCACGGCGGAGCCGGACGGACGGGCGCGCGGCATTGCGGCGGGTGCGAATGTCGTGATGCCCAATCTCTCCCCTGCCGCCGTACGCGGGCAGTACACACTCTACGACGGCAAGCCGGCAAGCGGCACGGAGGCGGCGGAATGCGTCCGCCGTCTTGCGGACGAGATGGCAGCCATCGGCTACCGCGTCGTCACCGCGCGCGGCGATGTCAAACGGTAAATCCCCCTTGGGGCAAAAAATACAATCTTATCATCTTATCGGAAAGACAGGCTCTGACCGAACAGAAAGGAATCCGAACTATGGCAAACTACAACCCGAAATCCCTCCGCGCGGAGGAATTCATCGACCACGAGGAAATCCTCGAGACCCTGCGCTACGCCGAGGCGCACAAAAACGATGTCGAACTCATCGACGCGCTCCTTGAAAAGGCGCGGCCGAAGCCGACGGCAGGCGGCGTGCACTGCGCCGGGCTGACGCACCGCGAGGCATCCGTTCTGCTTGCCTGCGACATTCCCGAAAAGGTCGCCGAAATCTACAAGCTCGCCGAGGAAATCAAGCTCGCGTTCTACGGCAACCGCATCGTGCTGTTTGCGCCGCTCTACCTCTCCAACTACTGCGTCAACGGCTGCGTCTACTGTCCCTACCACCTGAAGAACAAGCACATTCCGCGCAAAAAGCTGACGCAGGAGGAGGTCGCCGCCGAGGTGGTGGCGCTCCAGGACATGGGGCACAAGCGCCTCGCCATCGAGGCGGGCGAAGACCCGGTGAACAACCCGATCGAGTACATCCTCGACTGCATCAAGACCATCTACGGCATCCATCACAAGAACGGCGCAATTCGCCGCGTGAATGTCAACATCGCCGCCACCACGGTGGAAAACTACAAAAAACTGCACGACGCGGGCATCGGCACCTACATCCTCTTCCAGGAGACCTACCACAAGGAGAGCTACGAGCGCCTGCACCCGACCGGGCCGAAGCACGACTACGCCTACCACACAGAGGCAATGGACCGCGCCATGGAGGGCGGCATCGACGATGTGGGGCTGGGCGTGCTGTTCGGGCTTGAAATGTACAAATACGAATTTGCGGGGCTCCTGATGCACGCCGAGCATCTCGAAGCGGTGCACGGCGTCGGCCCGCACACCATCAGCGTGCCGCGTGTCAAACATGCCGATGACATTGATCCGACTGCTTTTGACAACGGTATCAGCGATGATATTTTTGCAAAGATCTGTGCACTCATCCGCATCTCGGTGCCGTATACGGGAATGATCATCTCCACACGCGAGAGTCAGGCAGTGCGTGAGAAGGTGCTTCCGCTCGGCGTATCGCAGATCAGCGGTGCATCGAGAACGAGTGTCGGCGGTTATGCCGAGCCGGAGCCGGAGGAGGAGAATTCCGAGCAGTTTGACGTCAGCGATCAGCGTACCTTAGATGAGGTCGTGAACTGGCTGATGAAAATGGGCTATATTCCGAGCTTCTGCACCGCATGCTACCGCGAGGGTAGAACCGGTGACCGTTTTATGGCACTCTGCAAAAATATGCAGATCTTAAACTGCTGTCATCCGAACGCGCTCATGACCTTAAAAGAATATCTCGAGGATTATGCGAGCGAGGAGACGAAAAAGATCGGTATGGAGCTGATCGACCGTGAGCTTGAGAAGATTCCGAATCCGAAGGTAAAGCAGACCGCCTACGAGCACATTCATGATATTGCAGAGGGAAAGAGAGACTTCCGCTTCTGATAGCCGGAAGCGATGCTGGGATCGGGCAGCCGCCGGAAGCCGGATATGGATGTAATACGGACAAGGGGAAATTCGTATGCAGGAAGGAAAAAGAAAGTTATGGCAGTGACATTGAATGAGACGCCGGGCAGCAGCCGTCTGCACATAGGAATATTTGGAAAAACAAACAGCGGGAAATCCGCACTCATCAACGCTTTTACCGGACAGGAGGTATCCATTGTCTCCAATGTGGCGGGAACGACGACCGACCCGGTCTACAAGGCGATGGAGGTACATCCGCTTGGCCCGTGCATTATCATAGATACGGCAGGATTTGGCGACGAGAGCGAACTTGGCAAAAGCCGCATGGAAAAGACACGTCTCGCAGCGGAAAAGACGGATATTGCGCTGCTCCTTGTGGAGG
>OGFG01003050.1_pt1 | contig 12692 bp, 18 predicted proteins | sample 1570761 | NCBI WGS metagenome assembly OGFG01 (sample SAMEA2581938, study PRJEB24529) | metagenome | biome: Human gut stool | place: China | collected 2011 | reverse complement strand
TTTTCTGTTTTATTGAACTTTTATTCTGTTTCTATGAATATATTACCATATGTACACCCAGTGTCAATGCTTTTTTCTAATATTCTGAATATTTTTTCTGGAAAAGCAGAATAAAAAGTTGACAAAACAGAAAAACGAATTTATAATAAAACAGAGGTGATTATATGATTGATGAAAGATTGAAAGAGCAATACAATCAATCGGTTGTCGAGCTAAAGGAAGCTCTTAAAAGGGAGCGTATTTTTAACAGGATTTACCGAAATATGATTGCGATAATGGATAAATTAGAGAAAATTTTGCGAAAGACAGGGGGAGAAAGAAGATGATTTGCTACGATCGACTGTGGAAAACACTAATTGATAAGCACTTGAAAAAGACAGAGCTTCGGGATAAAATAGGAATCAGTAATGCCACATTAGCGAAGCTTGGTAAAAACGAACCTGTCAATCTTAAAGTTATAGATGCTATATGCCAGGAGCTTGATTGTGATGTTGAAGATGTTTTGGAGATAAAACAATAAATTTAAGGAGGCATTATGTACGTTGAACAGGATAATAAAGTGCATTTTGACAAATCTGATTTAATTGATCCGGTTATTCCTTCTCCGTTTTGGAAAAAACCGTCTATCACAATGACGAATCCAGAGGTTCAAATTATTGCAGAAAATTGTGATAATGAAAAAAAATGCACAAGCAGGTGAATCTGATAGATTAGAACATCAGCCTATATTTGATACATATACTGGTATTGACAAAAACATAAATGATGTTATTATGATGTTATTAGAGAACACAAATAAAAGTAATGAAAGTAATCACAAATAAAATTCATAAAATTAGTGGAAAAATTAACGATGAACGTACACAGAAATGCTGTTACGAAATCGAGTTTGAATAATGTACAAGAGCCAAGAAATGCCGAATTTACGGCTTTTCTTGGCTCGTTTTTGGTTGAGTGACAATCAAATGACAATAATTTTGAAAGTATATATAATAAGTTATAATCTTTGTATTGGTGAGATTTCAATTGAAAAATTTGGCGCTTCGTTTGCTGCTATAGGAAAAAAGAAAAAATCGCAAGTCATTTCAAAACGTTCACCTATTACATTTTCCATTTCATATTGAAATTTTAATGATTGTATTTCACCATGTTGACATTGTTCGGCAAGATTGAATTTGGTAGCATACACACATCTGAGAAGTGCACCAGGCTCAATATCACATGACTGAAAAAGCCAAAAACCAAATTCATGTTCTGCATCGTTTTTAACAATGGACTTACAGTTAAAATTGCGTATGGTTTGTTCACCATCGTTTTTTAATGTATATACAAATGTGTGATATTGATTAAACACATCTTTGTAGGATGTGAGCATTTCGTTGGGATTTACTTTATTATAAGAAATTTGAAATGCGTCTTTTTCTAAATCAAATTTTTTTGTGATATTTTTTCCATTGGTATTCCAATATGAGTAATTAATATTAGTAAGCATAGGATAGTATTTTGCTTGTTCGATTTTGGAATTTAGTTCTATTAATGCAACACTTTTTTCGGTCAACGTTTTTATTTCATTTTGAAGAGTTATAAATTTTTCTTCGGAGGAGTCAGAGAGTTCCTTGTATTTTTTGTTCTGATATAGAGCAATAATTCCCAACATTACGGTGCCAACGGCACCTAAATATGATGCAATAAATCCGAACCAAGTTTCTTTAGATAAGTTTATCGGAATGTTGAATGGAAAAATAGTCTCACATAAAATCATTTTTTCGATTAAAAATGGAAATAAAATTAAGATAATAGTTATCATAATGTACAGTAAATATCTTGCAATTCTCTTCATGTATATTCTCCTAATAATAAAGTGTATTAGTCCTTCTTCGGTTTCCGTTTCCTCTTCACATAAGAGAAATCCGGAAACGGGTTTTTTATTAATTCTGCAGTTTCTTCAGTATCGTCATCCTCATTCATATTCTGAACCAGTAGCTGGTCGCCATCATCAAGATTTAACGAAACAGTGTATTCTTTATTTGGGTCTGTTGGGTTTATTGGGTATTTTATCTCTTTGAGATAATATTCCGTTTCTGATATTTCTTCATCTTCAAGCTTGTCTCGTAAACGAGCCCAATATTCAACCATCTTTTGGAAGTTGTCAAGGTCTTCCTGTGGACGGGGACCGGCACTTGGAAGCCGCTCTTCAAATTTGAAGCATACTTCTCCATCTTTCATAGTAGGCCGTAGTCCGTATGCCCATTCAATGTCAAACAGCACATGAAGTGCGCTGAATATGTTTGCAACATCAGGGTCAGATAATGCATAAAAGCTGACCCCCAGATTGTTTGCAATATTTAATAAAGTTGCTTTATCTGGATATCTGTTTCCGAGCTCATAGTTTCTGATGGTGGATTCGTTTAATCCACATTTATCTGCTAATTCCTTTTGCGTCATGTCAGATGCAATTCTGAAATTTCGAATCAAATAGCCTACCCGGCTGGTGAATTTCTCGCCCATTTTAACTGCTCCTTATTCGTGGAATGAGTGTTGTAGCATGCACGAAGACACGAGGTACAAAACATGCATCTACATTAATACTTAATATGTTTTCTGCGAAGGCAAAAACTCGAAAAAATTTCGATTTTCCTCGTTCGCGGGCGCGTTCTCATGGTGCTTTGCCGCTTGTTTATGCTTCGCATATCAATCGGCAAAACTCCATGCTCACTTTTGCCTTCGCGTACATTATATCATCAACAGTGCAAAAATGAAATGTTTTTTAGCGAAAAGCATTGACAGTACAAAAGTGAACTGTTAATATAAAACACATCACAACATTTCAGAAATGAACTGAATAATAAAAGCAAAAGAGAGGAGGCATTAGCTTATGGAGAACAAGAGATTTTTAACAGCGCAGGATGTAATGGAAATGCTGGGAGTTTCACTATCGTATTCCTATAAATTGATACGACGGCTGAATGCGGAACTTGAGGCTGATGGATTTGTGACAATAAAAGGGCGTGTCAGTACACAGTATTTTATGAAACGAATCTACGGGCTATCTACGGATAAGGAGGTGGGATAGATGGCGGTTATCAAGAATAATAAGACTGGAATGTGGGAGGTGAGAACCTATTATAAGGATTTGACCGGAGCAAGAAAACAGAAAACCAAGAGGGGCTTTGCCAAGAAGAGCGAAGCCCTCGAATGGGAGCGGCATTTCAAACTGAAAGAGAATCAGAGTATCAGCATGAGCTTCAAAAGTTTTGTGGATATTTATTTTACGGATTTAGAACCGAGAATAAAGCGCAATACTTTTCTAACAAAGAAGCACATTATTGAGACAAAGATTCTGCCTTATTTCGGAAAACGAAAACTGGATGATACTCGGACCTCGGATGTCATTCAGTGGCAAAATGAGATTATGAAGTTGAAAAAGGATAATGGGGAGTTATTCTCCCCTACCTATCTGAAAACCATTCATAATCAGCTAAGTGCCATATTAAATCATGCAGTAAATATGTATGGTCTGAAAGATAATGTGGCACGAAAAGCCGGAACTATGGGGAAGGAAGAAAACAAGGAAATGGAGTTCTGGACACAGGAGGAATTTCAGAAATTTTTGGAGTGCGTAGCAGATAAGCCGATTTCGTATTATGCATTTGAAATGCTTTATTGGACTGGTATTCGTGAAGGTGAGCTGCTTGCCCTGACACCGGCAGATTTCAATTTTGAAAAGAAAACTCTTCGGATAAATAAGTCATATCAGAGGCTGGAAGGCAAAGATGTGATTACAGATCCGAAAACACCAAAGAGTAACAGAACAATTGTCATGCCGGATTTTCTTGCTGTAGAGATGGAGGATTTTATAAGCAGCCTTTATGGAATAAGGGATGATGACAGAATTTTCACTATTTCAAAAAGTTATCTGCATCATGAGATGGATAGAGGTGCAAAGCTTGCAGGAGTGAAGAGAATACGAATTCATGGATTACGACATTCGCACATTTCATTGCTAATCAATTTAGGATTTTCTGCATTGGCAATAGGGGAAAGAGTCGGACATGAGGCGGTAGATATCACATATCATTATGCACATTTATTTCCAACGGTGCAGACGGATATGGCAGCACAATTGGAAACGGAAAGGGAGGAGTTAGTCAATGTCAGAAAAGAATAGAGATGATAAAAACAGATGGCGGAATGTTACAATAGCATTCCGCATGTCACCAGAGGAAAACGAGGAGTTGAATAACAGAGTGAAGCTCAGCGGATTTCGTACCAAGCAGGATTATATAATCCAGAGTGTTCTTCATCAAAAGGTGGTTGCTACAGGCAATCCGTTGATGTTGGTGCAATTCCGGCAGAACCTGCAAAGGATTGAGCGTGAGCTTGAAAGGATTGAAAAGGCATCGGATATGGATGGGGAGTTACTTACTCCCATCCGCTCCATGCTGGAAATATTGGAAGGTTTCAAGGAACAACCGGGGACATTGGCAGATATGAAGAAACTTACTGTACCGAATGAGGAATAAAAACATTTTTGGAAAGGAAGTGGCGGCTATGAGCGAAGAAACATTATTTGAAAAATTAGGCGTGAAATACATAGAAAAGGACGGCATCTTTTATCCGTTGATTACATTAGGTGGCGAGGAGAAAAACACAGATGTTGGGAAATACGGGCACATGTGGATTAATTACATACGGACGGAGTATCCACAGCGATATAGGAGTCTGGTGCGGTTTGGCGAATTACATGATAAGGCAGCAGAAGTAAATGATGTTGCCTATGAGTTGCTGGAGGATATTGAAAAGGAATGGCTGAGCGAACATAAGCCGAAACAGGCAAATTCTTTTGTGGAAATGTATCGGTTACGAACACAGGCAAGAATGATAGCAGAGGAGGTAGTGCTACATGATGTGGTGAACAGTTTTCATTAAGAGCTATGTATGGTAAAGGATATGCCGCAGAGCCGTACAGCCACTCCGGCGAGGAGCGCAAAACCCGCTTGCGGGTCTGCATTTTTGATGGCGAAGCTGTCAAAAGTGCTTTTGTGTTACTTTTGACAAAAGTAACAAAACCTTCCCTAAGAAATTTGCTATCTCGTGTCCGGCACTCGTTACGGATAAGAAAAATGCTTACATACATAACGAAAGAGGAGGATTTTGATAATGGAAAGAACAATCAGTTTTATGAATGGGAAGGGTTCCATCGGACACAACACAAGAAGTTTTATTGCCGACAATGTGGATGCCAGCCGCACCAAGAATAATATTACACTTACCCACGAGGATATTAAGCAGGTCTATCATAAATTGTTTGACAAGGCATTGGACGAATACAATGCAAAGCAGAAACGCAAGGACAGGCAGATTAAAAGCTATTATGAAAAGATATCCCGGAGTAAGCAGGAAAAATTATTTTATGAGGTGATTGTTCAGATTGGCAATAAGGATGACACCGGAGTGGGTAGTTCAGCTGCTGAGGTTGCAATGTGGGTGTTGAAGGATTATGTAAAAATGTTCCAGCATCGTAATCCGCAGTTATATGTGATAGGCGCTTATATTCATCTGGATGAGGAAACACCTCATTTGCATCTGAATTTTGTTCCATGGGTATCCGGCTGTAAGAGAGGACTGGAAACAAAGACGAGCCTTAAGGCAGCACTTGCTACCAGAGGATTTGCAAGCGAGGGTAAAGGAAACACCGAATGGAAGCAGTGGGCAGAGGCTGAAAAAGATGATATTGCCCTTATCATGCGTCGGTACGGGATTGACTGGAAGAAGAAAAACACGCATAATCAGCATTTATCCGTACTGGATTATAAGAAGCAGGAGCGGGTGAAGGAAGTGACTGCTCTTGAGGAGGAACTGGAGGGTGCACAAGTTGTTCTTTAATTAAAAGAGGAAAGGATTGAATCTCTGGACAAGGAAATAGAGGATAAGCATGTCAGTATTCGAAAAGAACAATCCGAAGCTCAAAAGATGCTGGATGATACCAAGGCTGAAACTCGGAAATTGCAGTTGGAAACAACGGATTTACGCTTAAAGAATTCTGAATTACGGCTGGAATATTATGAGAATGTAGATAAGCTCACAGATAAAAAGAAGGAAATTGATGTAGCGCAAAAAGAGGCTGACAAGTGGATGATGATATCGGATACTGCAAAATTACAGACTGAACGGGCTGAATTTGAACTGGAGGAGGCGGAAAGGCTTAAGAAGGAACTGCTTGGTGCGGTCGATGGAGATGATTATCTGAAGGAGCAGATAATAGAACTGAGGTATCAGAACCATATTCTTCGGGAGGAAAATCGTAGCCTAAAGGACAAGCTGGAAAAGGCATATGAGTTTATGAAATAGTTTGTGATTGGTGGGATTAATCTGCTGGAGAAGTTTATGGAGTGGATCAGGGAAAAGGTCAAGGATGTTGGGAGAGGAAGGTGATGTGAAAAATTCACAAAAAAGAAAGGAAATTAATGTGGAGACTTCATGAGAATTGTGGTAAAATTATTTTGGGTTTTTGTCTTTATTTCGATGAATGGGAATGCTATTTTAAGTAATATTACAAATATGAGTCCTGATTATTGAACATATATTATATGTATAATGTTGTTGGATAGACAATTTTCTAATTACTTATTAAGGAAGTTAGTTGTTATGCGAACAATGTTATTGAGCTTCAAGCCAGAATGGTACAATAAAATTATGGATGGTAGCAAGATATTTGAGTATAGAAGAACATTTCCAAATGAAGAAATAATGGCATATATGTATGTCAGTTCTCCAGTAAAAATGATAGTTGGAAGGATTCATTTGGGTAAGAGAATTGATATTAACACATGGAAAGAACAATACAAAGCGGACAAAGAAGTATGTGAACGAATAGATGATTTCCTGACAAGACATACTTATGCCATGCCGGTGTTGTCTTTTCAGATGACGGAGGAAATAGAGTTAGAAATACTTCGTAAGTTTAACCCCAATTTTGTATGTCCTCAAATGTATTATTATTTGGATAATTATCCGGAATTGTTTGATTTTATAAGGAAAAATGCAATTGACATTGGGGAATTACACATTAATTCATTTGTGAATATAGAGAAAGATGAAATTTGCAGAAAACAGTATTAGGAGGTTGCCATGGGTGATTTTGGTGCTGCGGAGAGAAGAATATTAGAATTTATGTCAAAAGGGACAGAATTTGTCTTTAATGGAAAAGGATATACAGTGATGTTATCTGGAAAACCAACATGTCATAAAGGTGAACCTAAAACTGATATTTATATATTGGCAGAATCTTGTGAAGATGAAGTCGAAATAAAAATTTCCTATAAGAAAGAAAATGCGGACTTTATTGAAAACAAAATGAGCGCAGAACGTGCAGAACTATTATTTGGTGAAGATTGGATAGATATTATAGAGCAATCGACTACAGCTATTCAGGATAAATTTTATGAGAGAATGTTGATTTACAAAAATGGATTTAGAAGAACTGAAAAGGGTTCAATTACTCTTGGATGGAAATTCGAGTTGCTTAACAAAAGTGGTGGGGATTTATCTGGGAAAATGTTACTTACAGATGAACAGGTAGTAGATGTTTATGCAGGAAGTAATCTTTCGCCAGATAAGAAAAATGCGAGTGTTTGTGGGCAGATCATAAGAGATAGTGGTGTCGCTAACTACATATTGATGGATGAGAATGTGCATTCTGCGCAAGATGTAATAGATAAAATGATTCCTATAAGAGAATATGTAATGATGCACCCAGATATTTATTTTGCTTGTAAGGCTTTGAATTACAGAACTTTTGCTGAAAAATGGGATGGGAATAGACCATTATCAGTTCAAGTAAATTGGGATGCACTTGATAACAGATTAGTTCCCGAACTTGTTTTTGACAAGCCTTTGATAGTAAAAGGTAATGAGGTGGCTGAAAGACTTATTCATTATATGCGGAAATTAAATATCAGAACAACAGATGATATTGATGAGGATAATTCGGGAACTGATAAAATAGTATAGAGGTGATAACATGGCTGTTATTTTAGAGGAAAGAGGGCGTGGTAAATTTAAACCAGCTCCAGATTATAAAGTTGATGAAGTAAAAGAACTTCTAAATAAAAAAATTGAAGAAGAAAGACAGGCATTTGCAGATTGTAGTGAAGAGATTGAGTTTGATAAGCTTAACTATGATCCTAATAAGTGGAACCTGCTGTCGCTATTTTCGGGATGCGGTGGTCTGGATTTGGGCTTTGAATTAGCAGGCTTAAAAGCAGTTATGGGCGAAGAAGTCATGGAAGCAGCATTTGCCGACAAAAATGTCTTTGATGAAAATATCAATAATAATGTATTCAATACGATTTATGTAAACGATATATTTGATGAAGCAAGAGAAACCTATGCACAGAATGCAGGTAAATATATATACATGGATAAGAGTGATATAAGAAAAATAAAGGAGTTTCCCAAGGCGGATATTGTATTAGGCGGTTTCCCTTGCCCGGGCTTTTCAGAGGCTGGACCGAGATTGGTTGATGATAAGAGGAACTTTTTATACTTGCACTTTATCCGTTGTTTGATGCAGAGTAAACCTAAGATTTTTGTGGCAGAAAATGTAAAAGGCATGATGACTCTCGGAAAGGGAGAAGTGTTTAAACAGATTGTTCAGGACTTTGCAGCAGCAGGATATACAATATATCACAAGCTTTTAAACTCGGCAGAATATGGTGTGCCACAGATAAGAGAACGAGTGATTTTGGTTGGTGTCAGGAATGATATAGACTTTGAATATGTTCATCCAGAACCTACACATGGGTATGGTATTGATGGATTGAAAGAGGTGGTAACACTTCGTGATGCTATTGGTGATTTAGAGGATGATCCGGGAGATTATTTTACAGGCTCATATTCTACTATTTTTATGTCGCGTAATCGAAAAAAACTATGGTCACAACCAAGTTTTACGATTCAGGCATCTGGTAGGCAGGCACCGATCCATCCAGCAGGAGCACCTATGGAACATGTTGGTAAGGATAGATATGTCTTCAGCGATGGAGAAGAAAATAATCGGCGCCTATCAGTGAAGGAAATTGCAAGAATTCAGACATTTCCAGATTGGTATGAATTTAGCAGAGGAACAAGCAGTAGAAATGATAATGCAAAGTTGGATTTGGTTTATAAACAGATAGGAAATGCGGTGCCGGTACGTTTAGCATTGGCTGTTGCGGAACCAATTGCGGAGTTTGCAAGGACACAATTAGAACAAGAAAAAGAAGATACAAAGTATGTGATTGTTCATGAAACGGAGAAAAGAATGATGGCATAGAAAAGTAATAATACATTTTGTATAGAAAGTGGTGATGACATGCAGGATTTTTCAAGTGTAAATATAAAAAATATGATTATTCATAATGTAGGAAATAAAGTAAAAGGTGAATCGCTAGATTTATCAACAGAAATATGTGATACTAATAATAAAGTAACAAATCAGTATCTGAAACAATTCTTTTTTTCAACATTTAAATTTGATATAACATACAGGTTTGTACATGAGACAGATATAGCAATGAATGAAATATATAATTATGTAAAACACATATTTGATAATTCAGATCAGTTTTATGAGCAATCTGTAAATATTGCTAAGCACCTGTATGAAGTGTCAGTGCATCCTAACATAAAAGCAGGAGAATTGTGTATAGTATATTTACAAAACTGCATAATAGATGATAATGTCACTGATGCTGTAGGAATTTATAAATCAGAATCTAAAGATTATTATTTGCAAGTTAATAGTACTGAAAATGGATATGATATTGAATGCCAACAGGGTATTAATCCTAAGAAATTGGATAAAGGATGTCTTATATTTAATTCATCAGATTCAAATTATAAAGTATGTGTTGTAGATAAAAATGTTAATGATGCCATGTATTGGAAAAAACTTTTTTTGATGATTGAGAAAGAAAAAAATGAATATGTCAATACATCAAAGACATTGAAATCATGTAAAAGATATATTGCTAAAAATGAAGATTTAGAACCAAAAAAGAAATTGGAACTTATAAACAATTCTGTAGAGTATTTCGAAAATAATGATGAATTTGATTTGGAAAAATTTTCAGAAAAAGTATTCAATAATAAAGAAGAATCAGATAAGTTTAAAGTATATTTAGATTCATATGATATAGATAATAAATTTAGTATATCGTCGAATGCTGTAACTAAAATTAAGAAAACAATAAAGAAGAGTATAAGATTAGATGATAATGTGGAGATTAAATTTAATGATACTGTAGATGATATTAATAATTTGATTGAGAAAGGTTACGATAAGGAAAAGAAAAAAAAGTATTATAAAATATATTATAATGATGAAGATTAGGAGGAGCAAATATAATGGCTGGTGGTGAAAAAGCGAAAAGCTCTGGTGAATACGGAGAACAAATTGTAAAAAATATTCTTGATATGATGGGATGGAATAATGCAAATAGTGGGGTGACGGTACCATGTGTACATAAAGAAAAACATAAAAGGGAAAATTCTAAAGAGTCTCAAAAGCATGGAATTGATTATGTCTATACATATAAATCTCAATTAAGAGATGCCACTAAGCAAGATGTTTTGGTAAGCGTTAAATGTAGAGATGGATATCCAGTAACAGATAGCGGAATAAAAAGTAAATTTAAAGAATTTGTATTAGATTTGGCATATGCGATGGAGTGCTATCCAGCATGCGAATTAGCAAAGAAAAAGATACCTAATACAGATAAGAAGGTTATATCGGGATTAATATTCTGGATTGACAGAAGTCGTGAAGATGGGAGAGAAAATGAAAGTGTTATAGACAAAATAGGAAATTTTTATATGAATCAAGAATGTGTGTATGAAACAATAGCATTGGTAGACAACAAAAGAGCACAATTCTTATATCAGTTGTTATCTTATGCTCATTCAAAATATGGTAAAGAAAACGTTGAGTTTTTTTATATTGACACGGGGTTGAATAATTCTAGCCTACAACGCGTATATAGAGGAAAAGAAATGCCATATGAGTATATTAACTCAAATGTTATTCCGTTAGCAATTAGCAATGGTGACGAAAAAAGATTGTTTATTGGTGTTGCTGAAGCTTTTTGTAAAGAGTATTTAGAACGCTTAATAGGATTAGCACAGGAACTAACTAGTACATGGACTGCAAAGGTTACAATAGCATTTCCAGATTATAACTCGTTTGAACATAAGGAAGTTGTTTTAATGGCAAAAAGTTCTTTTGAAAATGCTGATTTTGTAAAAAATATTGAGGTTATAACGTATAAACCAGATTTCAGAGATGAGGTGATTTAATAATGGAGGAAATAAATATAAAAACATTGCTTCCGGTTGGTGAAAAATTAAAACCTTTGTTAAGCAAATCATGTATAAGTGAGTCTGATTTAAAAGGGATTTTAGCAGAACGTGGAGTATTCATGGGCGACAATTCTAAACAAATGTCAATACCGCTTCTTACACTTTCAATTATAAGTCCTAAAGAGTTTGAAAAATTACAAGAGTTTCAAAAGACGAAAGAAGATAGTGTGAAATTTCGCACCTCAAAAATTGAATCATCGACAAATGAGAATTTAAATGATATAGTGCCACTTTCTTTGATTGAACCTCAAAAAATAATAGATGATTCAAGTAATTATACTGTTAATACGGATATGCAATTTACAATGAATTCTGAAAATAATCTTGTTCTTGAATACGAAATTTTACGAGAGGATATCACGAAAGATTGGGCAAATTGTGAGAGTAAATTTTCAGGAAGAGTTGAAATTGTAAAAGATGAAAAAACCAAAGAAATTACATTTAGAAATGAATTCACATCATCTGAAACAGAAGTAATTAATCGAAAAGTTGTTAAGGATGTAGTGAAACTTTTGAAGGACAAAGGTGCAGTAGCAACTTATGATTATGCAACGGAGTTATCTGCTAAAGAATTCAATAATAATCAGCGATTTATGTTTATGTTGTCAATAGCTAATAACAGTCCAAATGGATTTTTAGAATTTGAAGCAGTGAAAAATATAGAAATAGGGCCAGATAGGGAATCAAAACAACCACTGCCTGATTCAGCAAAATGGATGAATGGAAGCGTAAAAAATATTATAATTAACAGTGAAAAAGGGGAAACATTAGAGAACGTAGAATACATTTCTGCTCCATCATATCATGATGTACTAATACTTAGGCAGGTTCAAGCACAGTATAGATTCGAATTTGGAGAAATGAATGGGAGGTGCATTATTGAATATGGTTTTCCACATTATTTTAGAAAAAATGTAAAAGGTGATTCATTTGAATCGCGTTTGGCAAATATTTATTTTGGAAAAGCAAGCAAAAGTCAAAATGTAAAAAATGCAACTAGATTAATATTGGAAGAATTTGAAAAATTATATCAAATGCAATATCATTCGTGTTTGAAAAAATAAAATGGGTATAATTGCATTAAAGATTTACTGGTGAAGTGACAAGTTATTCTACTGACAACAAAATGACAATATAATCACCTAAAAATCCACGCAACAGGTACAATCTGGACAAAACTCCTGGATTTTCACCACCAAAATCAATACATTACACCACACAACAACTTTACAAAGAAGAGTTTGAGTAGTAAACAGAGCTTCAGAAACAGCGAAAACAAGCCGTTTCTGGAG
>OGFG01003049.1_pt1 | contig 12695 bp, 9 predicted proteins | sample 1570761 | NCBI WGS metagenome assembly OGFG01 (sample SAMEA2581938, study PRJEB24529) | metagenome | biome: Human gut stool | place: China | collected 2011 | reverse complement strand
ACCGCCAAGTCCGCCGAGACCGCCAGAGCCTTCTCCAAGGCCACCACCAAGTCCGCCGAGACCACCACCAAGTCCCTCATCGGCAATACCACCGAGGTTAAGACTGATCTTTGGCATTTCCTGCTTTTCATTCTTTTTCTCTGTTTTAGCTTCACTCTCTGCCTCTATATTATTTGTATCCGGCTTTTCAGCTTCAGCTTCTTTGTTCTCTGTCTTTTCAGGCTCATCCTCATGAACAATACCTAATGCTTCTTCTCTCTTACGACGCTTCTTCTCCTCAATACGCGCAAGTTCTTCAGCAGACAAAGTCTTGTATTGGCTCTTGCTTCCACTATCTGAAGTTTTCTTTTTATTGCTGCTCTTATTCTTCAAAGCCTGTTCTTCTTCAAGTCTTTTCTGCTTTGCAGCTTCAGCAGCCCTTTCTTTTTCAAGCTGTGCTTTAATCGCAGCAATCATAGCTTCTGTTTGATCTATAGCCAATTTGTACGCCTCCTTCCACATTATCAAATAAAAAAATAATATTTATATTAATCTAATTATTTGTCATTTTTTCTTAAGCTTATATTTTTTTTCATCAGAATGTTTTGATTCAGATTTCTTTACAGCTTCGGACTCTGAAGCACTATCATTTCCCTTTATGTTTTCCGATTCATCGGTTTCATCCTCGCTTGAAGGATTTAACACAAAGCTGTCCTGATGCATATTGAAATAATCAGTGTTTGATGCATATTTAGTTCCAAGCTCGATTCCGAGTCTTGCAAGCAATTCATCTGTCTCACTGATCAAAGCTTCCTCTTTTTTCAGATTTTCAGCCATCTTCTGATCGTATTCTTCCTGTATGTCTTCATGCTTTACATGTTCTACAACAGGTGGTTTATCACTGTTATAATCAGGGAAAAGACTTGATCTGAATGTAGGAAAATCTATTTTTCTGCCATTTACATTTGCAGAATTCTCAACCACCGGTTCTAAGATTTCTGATTCTGAATCTTTTATTTCAAAAACCTCTGTTTCAGGATTTTTTGATGCAGGATCATTTATTTCAAAATCGTCGGTTTCAAAAATCTTTGCTTCGGAAATCTCCGTTTCAGAAGCATCATTTATTAAATCTATATCATAATCCTGTTCTGATATTACTTCTGAAGCTGATTCATCGAGTTCATCAGGTACCGACTCATCAAACGCTTCTGTTGTGACGTCGACAGTTTCTTCCGGTATATAAGCATCTGTTTCCGACTGTTCAGATTCTGTCGTCTCCGGCTCCGCCTGTTCCGGTTCTTCTGCTTCGATATCAACATTAACTTCCGCTTCGTCAATGATTTCAGCTTCCACATCTTCTTCCTGCTCGATTTCTTCTGTCTCAGACTGAATGATATCTTCATCACTTTCATCTAGCATCAGATCTTCCGGCACTTCCGAGATCTCTACAATATCGTCATCCTCATATGCCTGTTCAAATGAATCATCTTCCCAATCATCTGTATCAAATTTATATTCATCCAGTGACTGGATCGCAACATCAATATCAAATTTATGATCTTTCTTTCCTTCAGATTCAGAAACATCTCCCGAAAGCTCTTCATTTTCACTTATCTGAGGTTCTTCCATGAGAACCGTCTCGTCTTCTTCTGCTAGCTGTTCAGCAATCTCTGCTACCTCTGCATCCTCATGTGGCTCCGCAGGTTCTGCATACTCAGCTTCTTCAGCAACAATCTCCGACTCTGTATTTTCTTCAGACTCAGGTTCTGTATTTTCTTTTTCAATAACTGTTTCAGTATCCGATTCTGCAGCCTCTTTCTCAACAATTTCTTCAGTCTCAGGTTCCGCAGTCTCTTCCTCGACAATTGTCTCAGTCTCAGGTTCCGCAGTCTCTTCCTCGACAGTTGTCTTGATCTCCGGCTCGCTTTGTTCAAGCGCATCCGGGTCAACCATCAATACTGTATCGAAATCATCTGTAATATCCGAAGTATCAAAATCATCCAGACTTTCATCGAATGATTCTTCTGATATCTGATCCAGATTCTTTTCTTCGCTAACAATCGAAGCGGTCTCCGGCTCTTCCGGCTCTTTCATTATATCTTCACTCTGAGTCGAATCTATATTCTCTTCTACCGCCATTACTTCATCCAGTAATTTGTCTTTGTCCGGTTGCAGCTTCTCTGTTTCAGCAATTACCTCTTCAATCGCAGCCTCTTCTTTCTTTGACAGTCGTCCTATATGAAATCTCTTTCCTTTATCCTTTTTTTCCTCTGACTGTTCATTTTCCTGTTGTTCTTTCTTCTGCTGTTTCTTTAATTCTTTCTTTTCTTTAGATTTAAGCAACATCTGTTTGAACTTCACAGAATTTGGTATGGGTTCACGATCATCGACCATCAAAGTAATCTTAGGGTCTTTCGGGAACATACGAAGGTGATCAGCTTCCAAAACCTTTTGTTCAAATGTTCTGATCTCTTCCTGTTCTTTTGAATCATCCTCCTGTTCTGATGCAGGATAACAATATATAGTTTTCTCTACATCATATGATTTATCTCTAAGCCGGTTCACATTCTCAATATATGGGGAACCTTTATAGGTCGCGCAGAAAATTTCAGCCTCCGACTGAAGTTTCTCCATATTTCCCATTGCAGCATACAATAACAACATCTCAAAATCCCAAGCTGCATCCGTTTCGGCTTCATTTGCTGAAATAAGAATTCCATACAGCTCTTTGAACGATTTTCGTTTTGCTTTTGCAATCATGTATTCTATACGATATGTACCTGCATCTTTTTCATCTTGATTAAATTTATAGATGTCATAATATGTGTCTACAAGTGAGTAAAACCCCTCAGATAAATACACTTTAATCAGTGAATATATAATCTTATTTCCAACAGGCGCCATGGAGTGGGCTTTTACAAGAGCAGCTCTGGCTTCCGAATAACGTCCGTTTTCATAGTAAACTTCACCACAAATCTTGATAAACTGAGGTGAAAGCGATCTGGTCAAATCCTGATGTTCAAGTATATCCAATGCAAGACTATAATCCCCGCTTGCCGCAAGTTCTTTTATTTTGTTGACACTTGACATGCTAATTCCAGTACCCATCCAATCATACTCCTAAACTAATTTTCATCAGCTAATTTTATCACATCAGGTCATCTTTTACAACTGTCATGTACCTGAGTTTTGCTTCTTCGAGCATATATATGCGCAAAGCAATCCTGTAAATAATCCAGCTATCAATCCTCCTATATGCGCTGCATTATCTATGCCTTCCGAAACATATCCATTCAATATTGTGATCACGGATAAAAAAATAAGATCCTTTAATGAAATATCTGATATCTTTCCTTTACCAAAAAAGGCAAAAACAATCAATATACCCATCAAGCCGCAGATTGCACCCGATGCACCTCCTGCATATTCGTAAAAGTTTCCCATATAACAACTGACTATCGAACAAACAGATGCTACAATGCCGCAGAACAAATATACGCATATATACTTCACTTTCCCCAGCAGATATTCTACCCTTGCTCCAAGAGCAATCAATACAACCATATTGCTTAAAAGATGTGTCAGAGAAAAATGGAAAAACATAGAGGTTAGCAGTCTGTAATACTGCTTTTCAACAAGAACATACCGAAGATTATCTGTCAGAATTTCTTCAAGAAAAGAATATCCGTAAGCATCCCTGGTATATACATATGCTATGAATACCAAAATATTGAGCACTACCAGAATCGGTGTTACTACTCCAAATATTTCCTTTAACCGGATACGCCAGTGGTCTTTTTCCGCATAAATCTCTTTTTCAAGAATCCTCTGTAACCCGTCAAAATCTGCCGGTTGATTCTCAAAAATATATAATTTACCATAATCCTCACTGAACAGCCAGACATTGTCCATCTTCTTAATGATCGTACTTAAGTCGTCATCAAATATTCCGTCCTTGGTAAGTAGCAGGTTCAAAATCATAACTCTTTTTCCTGTTTCTTCCAGATCATTTCTAATCTGTGAATTAAACTTTATAAGATTATCCGCTTTCAAATTTCTGCTATTTCCAAGCACAATAACGTATATGGCATCGCCTTCCGCTCTGCCATATACATTATTACTGTCAGGATTTAATTTTTTATATCCTTTTTTCCCCAGATGCTCAATGATCTGTAACATATATTGTTGCATTTTTACAATCCAAGGAACAGATTCTCAACCTTCTCAATTACAGTTTCCTTCATATCTCCACGTGTTTTTTCATACTGAATACCGGATTCCATAATCTCCAATAACTGCATACGAAGTCCTGAATCAATATCCTTAATATACTTCATAAGGACATCCTTGATCTCCATAACATATTCTTTCTGTTTCATTTCTTCCAACATCGGCTCATAATTAAATGTTATGCTGTTCTTCATCTCATCCTGTTTTCTGCCACAGATCACGCATTCCTCTGCGCCACCTTCATTTACATGTCCGCAGTTACAGGTCCATACAAGTCCATCCGACTTATAATTACATACAGCATCAAGACCTTTTTTAACTTTAAGTGCTTTATACTTCAATGCACTCATTTCAACATCGATCGGATCATCTCCGCATGAATATACACCTCTTGCAGTTACATATTTCTGAATATATACTTTACAACTTGTAATAATCTTTATGTATTTTTCAGGAAGTTTACATTCTATATAATCAGATTTTAATAATGATACATTTGTTTTATCAAATACAAAATCCACACCTGTTAATGTGATTTCATCACCGTAAATATTTACAAACTGAATGTCTGCTTTGATTGCTTTGACATCATCCATATTGTAATTATTATACCATGCCGAAATCTTGGTTCCGTTTCCTTCAGATGCAAGGATAACTTTTACGGCTCTCGGTACAAGCTTGTCGTAATAATTATTTACATATAATTCTTTTCTTACAAAATCGCTCTTATCAAATTCGGATTTGTACTCTTTTTTCACCGAAACAAGTGTACCGCTAACAATAACCGCTGAAATATTAGATGAATAATCAACTATATTTGTTTTAAAGCCTACGACCGCATTGTAATTTGTCTTTCCGACAACTTCCTCAAATGACTTGATGGTTTCCTTCATTGTTCCATCCAGCTTGTCATGGTACATGCTGCTTCTGTCTGTTGCAATGTCAGCAATAGATGCACCGATCTCCTTTAAAAAATTAGAGCTTAAAATTGTCTGTACAAATTTATAAGGACCATATTCTGTTATCTCATATCCTTCAAAACTTGTGCCTGATGTAATCATAATATTTGCCATGTGTAACGCACCTCCAAAAATATATGAAAATTGTATCACAATATATCGGAATAGACAAATACTTTTTGTGAATTTTATATTAAAATCATGTCTTTTTTTAGTAATTTTACTCAAATAACCACAAATATTGTTTAAACTGCAATCGGAATATTCTTCACTTGTGGTCCTGTCTGATAATCTTCAATTGTAAAATCATCCAACGTAAACTGATAAAAATCTTTTATATCCGGATTCATGGTAAACTTTGGTGCAGGATAGGTTTCTCTGGATATCAGCTCTTTTACGATCGGAATGTGTCTGTCATAAATATGTGCATCTGCAATTACATGCACCAGTTCTCCCGGTTTAAACCCTGTAACCTGTGCAATCATATAAACCAGTGCTGCATACTGAACAACATTCCAATTATTTGCCGCAAGTACATCCTGTGATCTCTGATTCAATATAGCATTCAGGCGATCTCCTGTTACATTAAATGTCATCCCATAAGCACACGGATACAGATTCATCTCATGAAGATCCTCGTGTACATACATATTTGTCATCATACGACGACTGTATGGATTATGTTTCAGATCATAAATCAAGCGATCCACCTGGTCAAACATACCTTCTTTGTACTGGTGTTTTACACCCATCTGATATCCGTAAGCTTTTCCGATCGAACCATCTTCATCTGCCCAGCTATCCCAGATATGACTTTTCAGATCATGTACATTATTGGATTTTTTCTGCCAGATCCACAGTATCTCATCTATAGCAGACTTAATATATGTCTTTCGAAGTGTAATTGCCGGAAATTCCTTTGACAGATCATAGCGGTTTACGACGCCAAACTTTTTGATCGTGTAAGCACTTGTTCCATCCTCCCACTTAGGGCGGACTTTTTCTCCCTCTGTACTATATCCGTTTTCTATGATTGATCTACACATTTCTATAAAAATATCATCCGCACGACTCATTTTATACCTCCGTTTTTTTCATAAATAAAGCTTCTGTAATTGTATCGTATCAACCGAAAAAACGCAACTTATTACATGAAACACTACCATTTATTACATTTCGGCACTTTTTTTCTGCAAATCGTGTATGATGTTGCAAAGAAATGAAAGGAGACTTACACAAATGCCAAATGAAAATTATCCATTACCTAAGCTTCTACGTTACTTCCGTGAGAAAAAACAAATGACGCAGGCAGAGGTCGCCGAGCAGCTCTCAATCTCGCGATCCGGATATGCTAATTATGAATCAGGGCGGATACTTCCCGGTATCGAACATATAGCCAAATTATCGAAGATTCTCGACCACGACTTCCTGTTCGCCTATTCCATGTCATTAAAAAACGCAGAACAGGACAATTACAATCTGATTGAAGCAGTCAGTGATCCATCTGCATATCAGGCTGTTCCTGTTCGCAAAGAAACAATTACTGATCTTATCAATCAGTTGAAGGAAGTCCCAACATGGGAGTTGGAGCTACTAAAAACCTATGTACAATTATACTGTAATGAGAAAAACGAAAAGGAGAAAAAGAATATATGACATCCGTTATCCGAACCAATATAGGCAGTGCACTGTTATCCCTTCGAAAAAGCAAAACCTTATCCATGCGTGAAGCAGCCGAAGAATTAAAAATATCCCAATCTGCCTATTCCCAATACGAACGTGGCAGTTCTATACCCGATATAAAAACAATTTTTTATGCATCAAATTACTATCATATCAATATTCAGTTTCTTGTATTTCTAATCTGTATTGATCTTGCATCTCTGGAAAACATTAAAAATGAGAACCTTTTTCAGTTATTTACCTTTGACAATATATTTGACTGGGATTTTTTTCATGTATTTAAAGAGTATGATCGTCTGTCTAAAAATTACAAGGATGCCGTCACCCGTTTTCTTCATGCCGCAAATATCTGTAATCAGAATGAATCCAGAAAAAACAACAACTAAAAAAACAGCAGTCAGATCTGTTTTATAGCTGTCTGACTGCTGCATTTATCGTATTCATTACTTTTTTCTTATCTGCGCTCCAAAGCGGTGCGATCAATAGTTTCTTCGGTCCGTCTCCGGTCAGGCGATGGATCACCATATCCGGCGGCAGTACCTTCAGACACGAAACAACACATTCTGTATAATCTTCCAGCGACAAAACAGAACATTCTCCATTCTGATACAATTCAGCAAGGTTGGTTCCTTTAAGGACATGAAGTAGTTGTAGCTTTATGCCCTGTGCACCGCTCTTTCCTATATACTCTGCTGTTTCGATCATATCTCTCTGTGTCTCTCCCGGAAGTCCCAATATCATATGTACGATCACATGTACACCAAGATCACAGAGTTTTTTTACTGCCTCGTCATATACCGAAAGCGGATATCCGCGATTAATAAGCTTTGCCGTTTCCTCATGGATCGTCTGAAGTCCGAGTTCTACCCACACCGGCTTGATTCTCTGTATATCACGCAGCATATCGATCACCTGATTTCCCAGGCAATCCGGTCTGGTTGCAATTGAAATAACTGCAATGTCTGACCGCATCGCTGCATTTCTATAAATATCCCGCAAACGGTCGATATCACCATAAGTATTCGTAAATGACTGAAAATATGCAATATAATGTTTACCTTTGAACTTCGAAGCAACCAGCTGTTTTGCCTGTTCGATCTGTTGATCTATGTCCATATCCGCTTTTGGACTGAAATCACCCGATCCTAGACTACTGCAAAAGATACAACCGCCAATTCCTGCCGTTCCATCCCGGTTCGGGCAGGTGGTTCCAGCATTTAATGACAGCTTGTATAATTTCTCCCCGAAGGTATCCTTTATATATTGATTTGCTGTATATATATTCATCTTACATATTCCTTATACATTGAACTGCCATGTTCATGTCCATCTCCATATTATATATCTTCCATATACAACTTCCATATCGATCAGACAGCAGCTTTACTGTTTAAAAAAATTCGAGCAGCTTCTCCGGCTTATGGATGATCTGGGTAGCACCATGTTCTAACAGGAATTCTTCATCACGAAAGCCCCAGGTAACAGAGATACATTCCAGTCCGCTGTTCTTTGCGGTCATGATATCCACATCTGAATCTCCAACATAGACTGTGCCTTCCCGTCCAATCTGCATTTCCTTCATTGCTTCTATGCAAGTGTCCGGTGCCGGTTTCTTTGCTACATTTGCAGACTCTCCGATCGCTGTACTTATATATGCACCAAAGAACTGATCCCTCAGTCCCTTCACTGCAGCATCAAATTTGTTCGATACGATACCTACCGGTATTTCTTTTTCTTTTAACGCCTTAAGCACATCGACAACTCCCTCGTAAGGGCCTGTCTTATTCAACATATTCTTTGAATAATGTTCCTTGAATATCGCGAGTGCTTTTAATGTATCGTCCTCTGAAGTTCCCGTCGGAACTGCACGCTCCATCAGCTTCTCTACGCCATTCCCTACAAAGCGGCGGACCTCATCGATTGTCCGTTCCGGATAATTCATCTGACGAAGTGCGTAATTTGTACTGTCTGCCAGATCCTCTAATGTATTTAAAAGTGTTCCATCCAAATCAAATATAACTGCCTGATATTTCTTCATTGTACATCTGCCTTTCTGCCTTTGTTCTATTCCGGCTGATCGAGTTCCTGTACGGCACGGACAAGTGCCGGAACGATCTGCTTCTTTCTGGAAACCACGCCTTCCAGATATGCATAATGATCGACAAATTCCGTCTGGAATGCACGGGAACAGATCTCCTCTGCCTCATCTCCAAATGCCAACATTCCGGAACTATCGTCTAAGATACTTGTCATTACAAACAAAAATACATCACATCCATTTTCTGTATAATCGGTCAGATACTCATACATACTCTTCTGTATCTGCTCAATCTCTCTGGTATTGATCGATGTGATCTGTCCGATCGCAAAGGTACGTCCGTCGATCTCAAATTTCTTATAATCCTGATGCAGAATCTCATCGATTGTCTTTCCCTTCAGATTACTTCCGGCATCAAACATCTCCATTGCGAAATCATTTACATTAATCTCGGCAAGTTGCGCCAGTGCATATGCTGCATTCTTATCCTCACAGGTACAGGTCGGTGATTTAAACAGCAGCGTATCTGATAAAATAGCCGCACACATCAATCCTGCAATCTTCTTATCCGGTATAATGTTCTGCTCTCTGTACATCTGATATATGATCGTAGATGTACAGCCAACCGGCTGATTTCTGAAATAAACCGGTGCAAGCGTTTCTACATTTGCAATTCTATGATGATCGATGATCTCCCGGATCTCTGCCTTGTCGATATTATCAACCGACTGTGTACGTTCATTATGATCGACCAGGATCACCTGTTTTTTTCTGGCATTGATATAGTTACGTCTGGAAACCAGTCCCAGATAATTTCCACTCTTATCTACAACAGGGAAATAACGAACTCTCGTCTTCGACATAACACTTTTTATCGTTTCAACCGAATCATCCTCGTTAAACGTCATTATATTATCACGAACCATAAAGAACCTTACCGGTATACTCTGACCGATCAGTCTGGCCACCTTATAAGTATCATTCTGAGATGTGATGATCGAACAGCCCTTAAATGCCGCAAGCTTCACAACATCGTCATCCACCTTATCCACCAGACAAAGGATCAGCATACCTGCTCCCTTTTCGATAGCCATTAGCTGAGATTCCTTCCGGTCACTTAAGATAACAATGTCGTCCGGCTTTACAAAATGCTCCATAAGCTCCACATGTGCCGCGCCTATGATAACTTTTCCTTTCGTAATATAACTATGCGGATTTCCACAGACCATCTCACCATCGATCGTCTCCATGATATGTCGGCACCTGGTTCTCGCTTTATACAAAATATCGTCTTCCGAATTCAACATATAAGCTTCTGCAATATCTCCAACAGTTAATATTCCACGAATCTTTCCGTTCTCCACAACCGGCAACGTCGTTGCATCATTCTTCTGCATGATCTCAAATGCCTTCTTCATTGTTGTATCACCCGGTACACCGGAAACGAGCCGGTAAGAAATATCACTCAACTGGGTGTCCACGTTTTTGATCAACTCCGGTACTTCCACATCAAAATAATTTAATACAAATTCTGTTTCTTTATTGATATTACCCGCTCTTTTGGGAATGTATTTATTTTCTGACTGATTCTTAAGATCTGCATACGCGATCGCTGAACAAATCGAATCCGTATCCGGATTCTTATGTCCGATCACAAACACCTCATCTCTTGGAATGTTATGCATATTCCACCTCCTATTAAGAACACAAAACAGCCTGCTGCAAAATGCAGCAGCCTGTTTTGTCAGGTTGTATCATATTATACTTATAATTCGCTGATGTCAACCAGTGATAATCGTCTATTTGCGGATGACTCCAAACTTGTAAGCAGTGCATTCGCTGTATCAAGACTTGTAAGACAGGTAACACCGGTTTCAACTGCATGACGTCTGATCACGAAACCATCCTTGCTTCGTTCAACACCCTGTGACGGAGTATCGATGATCAGATCGATCTCATGACTTAAGATCAGATCCAACAGGTTTGGTGATGGTTCCTCTACTTTGTTGATCAGTTCAGCAGGCACTCCATTCTCATTCAGGATTCTGCATGTGCTCTTTGTAGAGAAGATCTCATAACCAAGAGCCGCAAAACGTCTGCCGATTTCTACTGCATCCATCTTATCTGCATCCTTAACTGTAAGAATCATCTTCTTTGTCTTTGGAAGATTTACACCTGCGCCAAGGAACGCTTTGTAAAGGGCTTCGTTGTAGTCCTTGGAGATACCAAGACATTCACCTGTTGATTTCATTTCCGGTCCCAGACTGATCTCGGCTCCACGGATCTTCTCAAATGAGAATACCGGCATCTTGATCGCAAAGTATTCTGCTTCCGGCTGAAGTCCCGGCTTATATCCCATATCCTTGATCTTCTCGCCTGTGATAACACGGGTTGCAAGATCTACGATTGGAATACCAGTAACCTTGCTGATATATGGAACAGTACGGCTGGAACGAGGATTTACCTCAATTACATATACTTCATCATTGTATGCGATAAACTGTATATTGATCAGACCGATTACATGAAGGCTGTTTGCAAGCTTTCTTGTATAATCTTCAATTACACGTTTGATCTTTGGTGAAAGCGTCTGTGCAGGATATACAGAGATACTATCACCGGAATGGATACCGGCTCTCTCTACATGCTCCATGATACCAGGGATCAGGATATCTTCTCCATCACATACGGCATCTACTTCTACTTCCTTACCCATGATATATTTATCAACCAGAACAGGATGCTCCTGAACATGTCTGTTGATGATATCCATAAATTCAATAATATCTTTATCAGAGATCGCGATCTGCATTCCCTGTCCGCCTAATACATAAGAAGGTCTTACCAGAACCGGATAACCGAGTTCATTGGCTGCCTCTAAGGCTTCATCTCTGGTAAATACCGTTTTTCCGGCAGGTCTTGGGATACAGCACTTCTCAAGGATCTCATCGAATAATTCTCTATCCTCAGCGGCATCTACATTCTCTGCACTTGTACCAAGGATCGGAACACCCATCTCCATCAGTGCTTCCGTCAGCTTGATTGCTGTCTGTCCGCCGAACTGAACAACCGCACCATCCGGTCTTTCCAGATCTACAATTGCTTCTACATCCTCTGCTGTCAGTGGCTCGAAATACAGCTTATTTGCAATATCAAAATCTGTACTGACTGTCTCAGGATTATTATTTACGATAATGGTCTGGTATCCCTTTCTCTCAAATGCCCATGTACTGTGTACGGAGCAGTAATCGAATTCGATACCCTGTCCGATACGAATAGGACCGGAACCAAGAACCATAACCTTCTTTACGGAATGATCTTCCTCTACTTCATTCTCACCGTCGAAGCAGGAATAATAGTATGGTGTAGATGCTTCAAACTCTGCAGCACAGGTATCAACCATCTTGAAAGATGCACGGATACCATAGCCATACCGCAGCTCTTTGATCTCTTTTGTTGTCTTTCCTGTAAGCTGTGCGATTACCTTATCCGGGAATTCTACACGCTTGATCTCCTTCATCAGTTCCTTGGAGATATCTCCCTTGGAATCACGGATCTCCTGTTCATAGTCAACCAGATTGTTGATCTTATCAATGAACCAAAGATCAATCTTTGTGATATCGTGAATTGCTTCCTGTGTAATGCCACGGCGAAGTGCCTCAGCGATAACAAACACTCTTGCATAATGGTCACACCAATCATCGGTTCGTTGTCTTCAGCAGACACGACTGTACCCTTGACGCTGAAATTCTGCGCCAAGACCGATTGGATAGACAACAATACAAGTGAGACAAGTAAAAGAGTTA
>OGFG01003025.1_pt1 | contig 12791 bp, 13 predicted proteins | sample 1570761 | NCBI WGS metagenome assembly OGFG01 (sample SAMEA2581938, study PRJEB24529) | metagenome | biome: Human gut stool | place: China | collected 2011 | reverse complement strand
AATGCACAAAGCTGACGGTGTAGGTCTTGCAGGTCCACAGGTTGGTATGCTAAGAAGAGTTGTTGTTATTGATATTGGTGAGGGTGTAATTGAACTTGTTAACCCTGAAATTATTGAAACAAGTGGTGAACAAGAAACTGCAGAAGGTTGTCTATCTTTCCCCGGAGAATACGGTATCACTAAGCGTCCAATGTATGTAAAAGTAAAGGCTCAAGACCGTAACGGTAATTTCTTTGAAATGGAAGGTGAAGAACTTTTAGCAAAGGCTTTCTGTCACGAAATTGACCATCTAAACGGTATTGTATTTAAGGATATTGTTGTTAGAATGTTAGACCCAGAGGAGTTAGGCTAATGAATGTTGTTTTTATGGGTACTCCGGACTTTGCAGTTCCATCATTAGAAAACATTGCAAAAGTTCATTTTGTACAAGCTGTCTTTACTCAGCCGGATAAACCGGTAGGCAGAAAAATGATACTAACACCACCTGATGTAAAGGTTTGTGCTGAAAAGTTAGGAATACCTGTCTATCAACCGGTAAAACTAAAGGATAGCGATAGCTATGAAATTATTAAGGAACTTAACCCTGATGTAATTGTTGTTGTTGCTTATGGACAGATTTTACCTGAAAATATTTTGAATATTCCAAAGTATGGTTGTATCAATGTTCATGGTTCTTTACTCCCAAAGTACAGAGGTGCAGCACCCATTCAGTGGTCCGTTTTAAACGGTGACAAAGTTACCGGTGTTACAACAATGTATATGGAAAAGGGTCTTGATACCGGTGATATTCTTGAAACTAAGGAATATGAAATCGGCATCAACGATACTGCCGGTAAAGTTTTTGATACATTGGCAGAAATGGGTGGTAAGCTAATCCTTGATACACTTGAAAAAGCAGAAAAAGGTGAACTTCATTCTATCAAGCAAGATGACAGTAAAAGTTCATATGCAAAAATGCTTGATAAGTCAATGTGTAATATTGATTTTTCAAAGACTAATTTACAAGTTCATAACCAAGTTAGGGGACTTTCACCATGGCCTGTTGCCTCAACAAAACTTAATGGCAAAGTCCTAAAAATCTTTGAAACAAGACTTACAGAGGGTAAAGGTAAACCCGGTGAAATTTTAAACACAAATCCACTTACTATTGCTTGTGGTGAAGGTGCAGTTGTTGTAAATACTGTTCAACTACAGGGCAAAAAAAAGATGGATTCTAAAGCTTTTTTACAAGGTCATAAACTTGAAAAAGGCACAGTTATAGGAGAATAAATTATGTATCATTACTTTTATGGTATTGACTGGACATATATTGTGTTTATGCTACCATGCCTTATCTTGTCACTTATATGTCAAGTTAAAGTAAACAGTAATTTTAGCAAGTATAGCAATGTAAGGAATATGCGTGGTATGACAGGTGCTCAAGCAGCTGAGTATGTTCTAAATCATTATGGTGTTCATGGTGTCCGTATTGAGCAAGTTGCAGGTAACTTAACAGACCACTTTGACCCAAGAACAAATGTTATCAGACTTTCCGATAGTGTTTATAATGTAGCTTCTGTTGCAGCAGTAGGTGTTGCTTGTCACGAAGCAGGTCACGCAGTACAACACGCTACAGGTTATGTACCAAACAAAATTCGTGGTGCTATTGTGCCAATTGCTAGGGTAGGTTCTAGCTTAGGATGGATACTTTTCTTAGTAGGTTTATTTTTGCCAACACAGTTTTCATTCTGCTTATGGCTAGGTATCATATTCTTCTCAGCATCAGTTCTTTTTACTTTCGTAACTTTACCTGTAGAATTTGATGCATCAAGAAGAGCATTAAAGTGTATCAGAGATACTAACCTACTTTACCCTGAAGAATATGAAGGTACAAAGAAAGTTTTACAAGCAGCAGCTATGACTTATGTTGCCTCAGCAGCAACTGCTTTACTACAATTACTAAGACTTATTTTTATTGCAAATAATAGGAGAAGATAATAGATGAAAAGCCCAAGAAGAGTAGCATTTGATGTGCTTTATAAAATTGAAACTGAAGAGTCCTACAGTTCAATTGCAGTAAATAAAGCATTAAAAGAGAATAATCTTAACAAGCTAGACTCTTCTTTTGCCTCAGCTATTATTTACGGAGTACTGGAAAAGAAGATAACTCTTGACTATGTAATCCGTAGTTTTTCTTCTGTAAGACTAAAGAAAATAGAAACCAAAACTTTAGTTATCCTTAGAATGTCAGTTTATCAGATGCTTTATATGGACAAAGTTCCGGATAATGCATCTGTTAACGAGGCAGTACAACTTGCAAAGAATTTAAGACTTTTTAAGTCATCAGGTTTCATTAACGGTATTCTTAGAAGTATCTCAAGAGCAGAAACCAAGTGTGATTTAAGTAAAATTAAAGACAAAACAAAATTACTTTCAGTTAAGTATTCAGTACCGGAAGATATTATAAAATTATGGCTTGACAGTTATGGTGAAAAAGTAACTACCCATATGCTAAATTCAGTAGATGGCAGACCTCCACTATATGCCAGAGTAAATACACTTTTAACTGATGAAGATACTTTAATTGAAAATCTTAGAGAAGAAAATATTATTGCTGAAAAGTCTATTTTAGAAAATGTAATTACTCTGAAAAATACAGGTTCGGTAGAAAATATTAAAGCCTTTCAGTACGGAGAATTTTACATACAAGACCTTTCTTCAAATATTGCTTTAACAACATTATCCCCTAAAGAAAATAATGTTGTGTATGATGTTTGTTCAGCACCCGGAGGTAAGTCCTTTACCAGTGCAATCCTAATGAATAATAAAGGTAAGATAAATTCTTATGACCTTTATAAACATAAAATCAAGCTGATTTATTCCACTTCTAAAAGGTTAGAAATAAGTATTATAAATACTGAAATTAATGATGCAACTTCCTTTGATGAAGAGAATGTTGCCGATATAGTTATTTGTGATGTGCCTTGTTCAGGACTTGGATTACTTCGCAGAAAACCGGAAATCAGATATAAAGACAATATAGTTAATAATGACTTAACAGAAATACAGTATAAAATTTTATGTTCATCTGCTAATCTAGTAAGAAACGGTGGAAAACTAATGTATTCCACTTGTACCCTTAACCCTAGAGAAAACAATCTTTTAGTAGAAAAATTCCTAAGTGAACATAAAGATTTTGTAGGCGAGAAGTTAATTCTTCCAAAGAATATTAAAAGAACCATAAAGGAAAATGAATATGAATGTTCATTGTTCCCACAAACTAATAATTCAGATGGTTTCTACTTTGCAATACTGAGAAAGGGTGACTAAATGACTGATCTAAAATCAATGAATTTACAAGAAATTGAAGAGCTTATTTCATCATTAAATTGCCCTAAGTTTAGAGGAAAACAAATTTTCCAATGGATAAACAAAGGTGTAACTTCCTTTGATGAAATGAAGAATGTACCAAAGGACTTAAAAGAAAAGTTAAGTGAATATTGTTACATTTCTGTTGCATATATTGAAAAAAAGCAAATTTCACGGTATGATGGTACAGTTAAGTATTTGTTTAAATTTAATGATGAGCAATGTGTTGAGTCTGTTGTGATGAGTTATCACCACGGACACACAATATGTATATCAACTCAAGTAGGTTGCAAAATGGGTTGTAAGTTCTGTGCAACAGGTAAGCAAGGCTTTACAAGAAACTTAACTGCCGGTGAAATGATTGCCCAGATAGAATCAGCCCAAAAAGATCTTAACATAAGAATTTCCAATATTGTTCTTATGGGTATGGGTGAACCACTTGATAACTATGACAATGTAATGAAGTTCCTTGATTTGGTTTCATCAGATGATGGACTGAATATAGGGAAAAGGCATATTACCTTGTCAACCTGTGGTATTGTTCCACGAATTTATGATTTGGCTGATAGAAAGTTACAGATTACACTTTCTGTTTCTCTCCATGCACCAACTGATAAAATGAGAAGTGCAACGATGCCAATTAACGATGCTTATAACATTGATGAGCTTATGAAAGCCATCAAGTATTATATAGATAAAACCAATCGTAGAGTAAGTTTTGAATATGCTATGATTGATGGTGTAAATGATAGTGACGAAGCAGCTAATATACTTGGTAATTTAATAAAAGGTATGCTGTGTCATGTTAACCTAATTCCTGTAAATGATGTTACAGGTAATGATTATCGCAAGAGTAACAAAGAAAGGTTAATATCATTTACCAATGTACTTGCTAAATATGGTATTACTGCTACTGTAAGAAGAACTTTAGGCAGCGATATTGATGCAAGTTGTGGACAACTAAAAGGTAAGCACAAGAAAGGAGGAAAGTAATCTTGAATATACATAGTAAAACAGATAAAGGTCTTGTCAGAAACGATAATCAGGATTATTGTCTTTCCGGAAAAATGTGTGACGGTGCAGTATGGGCTGTAGTTTGTGACGGTATGGGTGGTGCTAATGGTGGCCACACAGCCTCAACAACTGCTTGTGAATATATAGCTAGGGAAATGAAAAATCTATATACCAGTGATTTCACAAACGAAGAACTATATGCACTACTTACAAACATTGTTTCCGGTGCAAACCTTGAAGTTTATAATTTAGCTCAAAAAAATATTGAACTTATCGGAATGGGTACTACTTGTGAGTGTGTATTCCTAAGGGACAATATTCTTCATATTGTACATATAGGTGACTCAAGAACATATCTTGTTCGTAATCAAAAGGCTTATCAGCTAACCAAGGACCATTCTTTAGTTCAAGAAATGGTAAGTCGTGGGGAGATTACAGAAGATGAAGCCTTAGTTCACCCAAACAAAAACTTTATTACTAGAGCAATCGGTGTAAAGAGTACTATCAAAGTGGATTATACTCAGTACGAATATAAACCGGGAGATATTGTTATTATTTGTACCGATGGTTTAACTAATTGTGTCAGCAAAGAGGAAATTGCAGAAGTTGTAAATAACAACCCTAAGAACCAAATTACCGACAAGTTAGTTGAAGAAGCTAAATTCGGTGGTGGCACAGACAACATTACCGTTATTACAATATATTAAGGAGGAAGAATTATGATAGATAAGTACACAGGCAAAAAGCTTGACGGTAGATATGAAATCCAAGAACTTATCGGTGTTGGTGGTATGGCCAATGTTTATAGGTGTTACGATACTGTTGACGATAGAGAAGTTGCAATCAAAATCCTAAAGGATGAATTTCTTGATAATGCAGACTTTATCAGAAGATTTAAAAACGAAAGTAAATCTATTGCTGTTCTTTCACATCCAAACATTGTAAGGGTTTATGATGTTTCTTTTGGTGATATGATTCAGTATATTGTTATGGAATATATTGACGGTATTACTCTTAAGGAGTATATCGCTCAGCAAGGTGTAATTCAGTGGAAAGAAGCATTGCACCTAACAACTCAAATTTTAAGAGCATTACAACACGCTCATGAAAAGGGTATTGTTCACCGTGACATTAAGCCACAGAACATTATGTTGCTTCAAGACGGTACTATCAAAGTAACTGACTTTGGTATTGCCCGTAACTTTAATTCTGCTACAAGAACAATGACAGAACAAGCAATCGGTTCTGTTCACTACATAGCACCTGAACAAGCAAAGGGTGGCAACACCGATGGTAAAACAGATATTTATTCTGTTGGTGTTATGATGTATGAAATGCTAACAGGTAAACTTCCTTTCGTAGCTGATAATGCAGTTTCTGTTGCTATTATGCAACTTCAGTCTACTCCAAAGCTACCAAGAGAGATTAATCCTGACATTCCACAAGGTCTTGAAGAAATCACTCTTCATGCTATGCAGAAAGACCCTAAGGATAGATATGAGTCAGCTCAAGCAATGCTTAATGATATTGACCGTTTCAGATTAAATCCAAGCATTGTATTTGGTTACAGTCTTCCAAAGCCAATAGAACCAAAACTTGCTGAAAAGAAAAGAGAAGCTAAGAAAAAGGATGAAACAAAGAGAATCTTTGAAGAAAAGAAAGTTGATGATAACAAAGATTCTAATAAGTTTGTTCCGGAAGATTTTGATAGTGAAGAACCTGAAAAGAAAGTCAGATCAAAGAAAAAGTCTGCAATCCTAGGTGTTGTAGCATCATTTGTAGTTTGTCTAATTGGTTTTGGTATTTACTTTGTAACTTCTTCATTCTCAAATTCAAATGCAGATACAGATGTCCCAAATTATGTTGGCAAAACAATCCTTGATGTTAAGCAAGGAGATAATAAAGAGAACTTTGTTTTCCAACTGGACTTTGAATATGACTCAACTAAAAAGGAAGGTGTTATCCTTTCTCAACAACCTGAAGCAGATTCAAAGAAAGTTAAGAAAGGCTCAACTATTCAGCTAACTGTAAACGGCAAAAATTCTGATGTAACAGTTCCTCATCTTCTAAATACAACAGAGGAAGATGCTATTAAAGAACTAGAATCAAGAAACCTTGTACCTGAGATTGTTTATGTACAGAGTGAAGATGTTAATGTTGACTATGTATCATCAGAATTCCCAAATCCGGGACAGAAAACAACTATCGGTTCATCAGTATATCTTTATGTTTCAAAAGGCCCTGCTGAAAAGAGAGTTAAAATTCCTGATGTAACAGGTAAAGATATTTCTGAAGCTAAGGAAATTCTTGAAAGTAAAGGTCTGTATGTAGAATACGAATATGACGAAAACAGTTATGAAGAAAAGGATACTGTTATTAGACAAAATCCTTTACAGGGTGGTACTGTAAAGAAGGGCTATACTGTAAAACTTGTTCTATCAGGTGGTAAAAAGGATGCTCAGTCTATTCAGATTGATGTTCAGTTGCCGAAGAAGGAAACAAACAGTGTTTCACTACAGGTTGTATTTGATGGCAATGTATTTACAACAACAAATGTTATTCCATCAGAGCTAAAGACATATAGCTTTACTTTAACAGGTACAGAAACCGACTCAAAGGTTAAGGTATATCTAAACGGTCAGCTATATCAGGAATATACAATTGACTTCCAGAATAAGAAGGCAACCCCAACATACCATGACTATGTTGTAGCAACAACTACAACTACTGCACCTCCTACTACTCAGGAAGATACAACTGTTGCACCTACTCAGGATATAACAACAGTTCCACAAGATACAACAAACTATAACACAGAGCCAACTCAAGAACCACAACCTACTACTGCTCCGGTATATTAAAGGTGTTTTTTAATGAATAGTGTAGAGGGTAGAATTATAAAAGCAATCAGTGGTTTCTATTATGTAGAAACCACTGACAATACATATGAATGTAAGGCAAGAGGTTCGTTTCGTAAGACAAGCAAAACTCCTGTAGTTGGAGATTTAGTGACAATCTCTATACCTGAAAGTGGTTATCCTACAGTTGAAGAAATACATAAGCGAAAGAGCTCTATTGTACGACCACCAATGGCAAATATTGATACATTGGTTATAGTCTGTAGTACAGTTTCTCCTGCACCAAACTATACAGTTATTGACAAGATGACTGCAACTGCTGTATATAACAATATTGAACCGGTTATTGTAATCTCAAAGTCAGATATAAAAAGTGGTGAAGAAATATATAACATCTATAACAGTACAGGTATCAAGACTATACTTTATTCTTCAGTTACAGGAGAAGGTGTAGATGAAATATATTCACTTTTACCTAACAAAATCACTGCCTTTATTGGCAACAGTGGTGTTGGTAAGTCAACTTTACTTAATAAGCTTTTTCCTGATTTTCAGCTAAAAACAGGAGAAGTTAGTGATAAACTTGGCAGAGGTCGTCATACAACAAGAACTGTTGAATTACTGAAGTTTAATGGTGGTTATGTTTGTGACACACCCGGGTTTTCAACTATGCAACTTGAAAAGTTTAATATTCAAGACAAAACCCAACTTCAATATATGTTTCCTGAATTTGAAGATTATATCGGTCAGTGTAAGTTTACTTCATGTAGCCATACTTGTGAAAAGGGTTGTGCTATTCTACAAATGGTAGAAGAAGGCAAAATTCAAAAGTCACGACACAATAGCTATGTTGATATGTATAATGAAATAAAAGACATTAAAGAATGGGAGAGAAGAAAATGAGATGTGTAATTATTTCCGGTTCACCGGATACAAATGTAGAAGAAATCAAAAGCCTATGTACAAGTGATGACTTTATTGTTTGTGCTGATTCAGGTTATTCTTTTGCAAAGAAAGCAGGTCTGACTCCAAACCTAATTATCGGTGACTTTGATTCACTAAAGGAAGAACTACCACAGAACACAGAAGTTGTTAAGCTAAATACCCATAAAGACGATACTGATACAGAACATTGTGTAATGGAATGTATCCGTAGAGGCTATAAGGACTTCTTACTACTAGGTTCAATCGGTGGTAGAACCGACCATACATTTGCAAACATTGCAACTCTGGCATTTCTCTCAGAATATAACTATAACGGTATTGCAAGAAACAACGGTGAGGAAATTCGTATCCTAAAGGAAGGTTCATACGAAATGAACAACAAGAAAGGCCTTATTTTCTCAGTGTTCCCTTATGGTTGCGAAAGTGTAAATGTTACATATAAAGGTGCAGAATATATGTTAAACAACAAGACTTTGACATATAATGTATCTCGTGGCATTAGCAATGTTTTTGTTGATGATGAAGCTGAAATCACAATCAACAGAGGCAGAGCAATCCTATTAACTTATTATAAATAAGAGGTTTTTATGCTATATAATATGTGTGGTTTAAATGTTTATTATGAACCAAAATATAAACAGACAATTACTCGTTCTGAAAAATATTTAGCAAAAAATCAAAATTTAAAACCAGACATAACTCTTAATGTTACAGAAGAAAGGATAGATAACTATATCCTTTCTTTTCCTCATACATCAAGGTCACTTGCTGAGTATGTAATTTATGGAATGATATTTTACGAAGCAATCTTAGATTATGACGGAATACTTCTTCATTCATCAGCAATATCTGTTGATAATGAAGCCTATCTTTTTACTGCAAATAGTGGTACAGGAAAGTCAACCCATTGTGCTTTGTGGATGAAGTATTTTGGAGACAGAGCCGTTATGATAAATGACGACAAACCGGTTATCAGAATAATTGATAATAAGATATATGCTTGTGGCACACCTTTTTCAGGTAAACATGATATTAATAAAAATATTTTAGTACCACTAAAAGGTATTTGTTGCATCAACCAAGGCAAAGAAAATGTTATCAATAAAATATCTACCAAGAAAGCTATAGGAAAATTCCTGCCACAAACACTTTGTATTAATGATAAACAGAAAATGTCAAGCCTATTAACTGTTCTTGATAAAGTTCTCAGCAATGTAAATGTGTATGAACTGTTTTGTGATATTTCTGAAGATGCAGTAAAAACATCTTATAATATGATGAGCAAAAATTAGTGGTGATATTATGGCAAAAAAACAAGAAAAAACCAATGTAATGAGAATTCTTGACCAAAAGAAAATTGAGTATTCTCACTATGCTTATGATAATACAAAACTTAACGCAGAAGAAGTAGCAAATGCTCTTAATCAAGAAGTAGGCAAGGTTTTTAAAACCCTTGTAACTGTTGGTAAAAGTAAAGAACATTATGTTTTTGTTGTACCGGCAAATAAAGAACTTGATTTAAAGAAAGCTGCCAAAGTTGCAAAAGAAAAGTCAATAGAGATGATTCACCAAAAAGAACTTTTGCCACTAACAGGATATATCCATGGTGGCTGTTCGCCAATCGGTATGAAAAAGCAGTTTAAAACTTTTATCCATAAGACTGCTAATGACTATGATACTATCTACTTTTCAGCAGGTAGGGTAGGTAACCAGGTTGAGTTGTCACTATCCTCATTGCAAAAGGTAATTCCTGTTGAAGTAGCTGATATTATAAAAGATAATTCTTGATTTTTTCATTACCTTGTGATAGAATTATCTTATTGAACGGGGATGTAGCTCAGCTGGGAGAGTACCACAATGGCATTGTGGGAGTCGAGGGTTCGAGCCCCTTCATCTCCACCAAAGAAAAGCCCATAGGTAAGCCACTTTTAGTTAACCTATGGGTATTTTTTTATTTAAAAATTACTAAAAATATCGAAATGGTACCCTAAATGGTACCCTTTTAATATCGTAACGAGGTAAATATATCCCCCTAGTGTGCCTATCTACTTGTACTACACATATATTTTTCCCATTCATAATAAATGTACTAGCCCCCCTATGGGTGTTTACTGCTGTAATACAGCAGATAACATAAATATTTTATTATGAAAGGAAGTATTTTCAATGATAAGAGAATACACAAAAGAAAACACAACAGAAAGAGCAAATGACCCTTGTAGGGTATGTGGTGGTGAAGATTGGTACCCAAAAGATGAAAAAGATTATTTTATCACTTTATATATTGGTGATAATGATTTTCTTGATTATCTAATTGAAGTTAGAAAAGATTGGATAGAAGAATATAATATCCCTATCGACACAATGAACGATATTATATTCATTGATAAAGAAAGACATTTAGTCTATTTTCATTTATCATATGTTATCCCACTTGGTATTACTGCTTTAAATTTCTATTTAGAAGATTTAGGCATAATGGGGGAAATTCTAACAAGTAGTGGAATGAAAGAGATGTTTCTAGGACTTGAACACTACAAGGCTATGAATACCTTTCATATTGTTTGTATAGAACCTGTTAAAAGTTTTTATATTTAAAGATTATAATACTGCTGTAAGTAACAAAATAAGGCTATACCATTAATTTGGTATAGCCTTTAATGTTTATCACTAGTTGTTATTTTAGTTTTTAATCATCGTCATCTCCATCACCTACAATAGAGTGAGCCCATTCCATATCTTTTTTACACGATGCACAGAATACTTCACCATCAGAATACATAGCTGGTTCGCCTACAAAGGTTTCTCCACATCTATCACAAGTATAAGTTGTTACGCCATCATCTGTATCAACCTTTTCGTGATAAGAGTCTAAATATTTATCTCCTGTGCTACCGTCAGAAGAACAAGAACCAATAAAGACAAAAAATAAAATTACACAAGCAATCAAGATAAGACCTATCTTCCAATCGGAATCGTTCGAGGTTTTATTTGTTATGCTAGTATTATTATCTGTTGTAGTAGGGTTGCTAGTTTGATTGGCGTTTGTGGTATTAGCATCTGTGTTTAAATTATTGTTTTTATCAGTGTTTTTATCGACTTCGTTAGTAATGTTATTGTTGTTTTCGTCCATAATTGTGTTACCCCTTAATTGTGTGTATATAACAACATAGTTGAATATGTATGTTGTTATAGGATAATTTTACCACTATGTATATAATAAGTCAATGAAATTTCTATATATTATCATCAAATAATTGTACGAAATAACAACATTAGTCACAATAATATATCTAGTAACTACCAATATACGCATTAATTATTATTTTCTATTTATCTATTTCTAATAATTTCAGCATATTTTTTTAATGTATTTCTTGAAATGTTATGTTTCTTCATTAAATCAACTTGTTTAATATTCCTATCAGTTAAGTATAATTTAATATCTTTTTCTAATTCTGGTGACATTTTATCTAGTTTTCCTTTTGGTCGTCCACTAGCTTTTGAAGAGGCTTTTATACCGTCTTTGACTCTCTGTATAAATATTTTTCTTTCTTGTTCTGCTCTATCTAATTCTACAATTAGAAGTAACTTAATTAATAATTCCATTGTAGTTTTAGCTACTAAATTTTCTTGTTGTTTTGCAGTATCTAACAACTTTTCTATATATGGTGTACTAATAGTCATATTATCAAGAAAAATCAATTTAACACCCATATTAAACAATTTCATATACTTGTCATAACCGTTTATAGCTTCTCTAGTAAATCGTGCTATATCTTTAAAAACAATAGTATCACCAGCTTTAACAATTCTTTCTAGCTTGTTCCATTCCTTTCTGTCAGTAAAGTTTTTACCAGAGCAATCTTCTTTAAAGATAATAACATAGTTCATATCTATATCATTTTGTTCTACTATATCAACAAAATCATTTAAAAACATCTCTTGTTCTTCTAATCTACTATTTCCCTCTAAAGTTTTTCCCAAGTGCCAATCTGATGTATGAATAAATTTCATCTTTTATTGATCTCTCCTTTTAATACCTATAATTATTTAATCAACTTTTACTTGTTTATCTATACCAAATAAATACAAATACTTTTCTTTTACCTTTTTACCCGTCAATTTAGAAAGAACATCTGCATAAATCTCTATTTGTTTTTTATATTTATGTATTATTTCTTTTTTATTATTTTCGTCTACAAAGTCTGTCTTATAATCTAATATAACTAGTCCATCATCTTCTTCAAAGTATAAATCTATAACTCCTCTAAGCATCACAGACTCATCTTCATATATTTCTCTATTATCAAGATATGCACTTTGAACTCTTATAATAGATTTATGATTAGGAACTTTAGCAAGCAAATCACCTTTGCCCATTAAATTTTCTGCTCCAGGTTCATCAATAATAGTTCTTGAATCAATTTGAGTAGAAACACTTAAGGCAATTCTTGAAGGAATATTAGCTTTAATATCACCAGTAATAACTTTAACAGAAGGTCTTTGAGTAGCAATAACCATATAAATACCACAAGCTCTAGCCATTTGAGCAATTCTTTGAATTAATTTTGCATTTTCTCTATCACCTTCAATAAAGTCAGCAAATTCATCACAAATTAAGAC
>OGFG01003021.1_pt1 | contig 12799 bp, 7 predicted proteins | sample 1570761 | NCBI WGS metagenome assembly OGFG01 (sample SAMEA2581938, study PRJEB24529) | metagenome | biome: Human gut stool | place: China | collected 2011 | reverse complement strand
GACGGTATGCGAGAGAAGATTAACCGGTTGGCGGAAGGAAATTATGAATATGAACAGTCACGGGTGATTGTGACGCCGGAGGTACTCGACTGGAACCATGTTACAAAGCAGGTGTATCAGACAAGCCTTGTAATATCGAACGAGAAGAGACACCTGATGAAAGGTATAGTGACAACGCATGCTCCGGAGATCACGATCGATCCGGTCAATTTTCGTGGCGTGGACAGTACGATCGTTGTATCGGTCGACATGGAGCGGGTGAAACCCGGAGAGAATTTTGAAAGTGTATTGCAGATCATTTCGGACTGCGGTAATGAGAAAGTTTCACTTTGCATTCCAAAGGAGCCTGTGAAGGCAGAGGCATCTGGACATCAGATTGAAGATTTAAGCCGGTTTGTCTCACTGGTACAAAAAGATATAGAAGCCGGGGTGAAGTTGTTTGACACGCCGGCCTTTTGCGATGGATTGTTGGCGAAGGACGCACAGAAACAGGCAATTTATGATGGACTGCGTGCGTCTGCAGGGCGTAAGAACGCATTGGACAATTTTTTGGTGTCGATCGGCAAAAAGAAGCCGGTTACGATTGCTGTAGAACAGGTGTATAGGCAGTATGATGCTTGTAGAGAAGCGTTTCAGGACGAGATTAGCATCACGAAAAACACTTGGGGATACGAGGAGTTTCAGATATGTTCTGATGCGTCCTTTCTTCGTATAGAGAATGCACATATTACAACAGAAGAGTTTGTAGGGGATCGTTTTGTCTGCAAGTATGAGATTGATCCGGAACAGATGGTTATGGGGAAGAATTATGCCCGCATTGAGATAAAAAATACGAGACAGACCATTAAGATTTCTGTCGTGGCAGTCAAACCGGGAGTACAGCATGAAAAGGCGCAGAAAAATCGCAGAGAGCAGCGTACTTTGTGCCAAATGTTGAAACGTCATTTGGCATTTTGTATGAACAGACTTCCACTGCAGGACTATCTGCAGGAGATGGATCAGCTTTTGCAGGGGAGTGGATTAGAAAAAAACAGCACCAGACTACAGTTGTATCGCATCCATCTTGCCATTATGGAACACCAGGCAGAGGTTGTGACAAAAGGGTTGAATAGTCTGGAGGAGCAGGCGGAAGAGCTAAGGAAAGAACATCCGGAGCGCTATGCGGGGTTTTGCTATCTGAAGGGGATCTGGACGGATGACGAGTCAGTAAAGGAAGGGTGCATCCGTCAGATACGTGATTGCTATGAGGAGACAGGACAGGATGCACAGGTGCTCTGGTGCCTTTTGTATCTGGATCCGGAGTTGCAGTCTGAAAAAAAGAAGTTTACGACAATATTAGAACAGCTTACTGATGGATGCTACAGTCCAATCTTTTATTTGGAGATCTGTCAGATATTAAATGATACACCGAAGTATTTAACGGAACTTTCTGAAGTGATCGTTCAGGCACTTCACTGGGGCTGCAAGAACCACTTTATTGAAAAAGAGACGGCATTGCGCTATGTGTATCTGGCAGGAAGATTGCGTCAGTATTCGGCAGGAGTGTTGGAGGATATGACATTACTGTACGAGCGTTATCCGGAGGATGAGATATTAACAGTGATCTGCAAGATGCTGATGAGGGGACAGATCACAACGAAAGATGCCTTTGTTTGGTATGAGCGTGGTGTGAATCATAATCTTAAAATTACGGAACTATACGAATATTATATGTATTCGATCGATGAGAAGGAAACAATGGCATTTACGCATTCTGTGCTTTTGTATTTCCTATATGATAACCATCTGACTGTCGATAAAAAGGCGATGTTATATGCTTACGTTGTGCGGCAAAAGGACAAAGATCCGGAGACATATGAATCTTATCGCACACTGATGCAGAACTTTACGTGGAAGCAACTGCGTGAGGGCAGGATCAGTACGAATCTTGGTGTGTTATACAATGAGTTTGTTACGGAAGAAGTGCTTGACAAAGAGATGGCAGTTCAATTGGCTGGGTTTCTTCTTCAGTATGAGATTACCTGCGATAATCCGAATATGGTGGGGGTCTATGTGAGCCATCCGGAACTATCTGAGGAGCATTTTGCACCGTTTGTAAAGGGGAAAGCGGTTATAACTTGTGCTACAAGTCGGGCAAAGCTCTTTTTGATCGATCGGGAATATCACCGCTACGCAGATGATTCCTGGTATCGGTTGAAACCATTATTGGAAATGGATGGGATGAAAGAGGTATGTTACCGCTTTGATAAACAGAACCGGGCATTATTGCTGGCGTTGGGAGAACAGGCTTCAAAGCAGGTGGTGGACACTGCAGAAACGGTAGAACTCCGTGCACAGCTTTTGGAGTGTGAGGGGCTTCGTGAGAACTACCGTCATGCGCTAGAGTTAAAGCAGATGCAGTATTTTTATCAGCGAGGAGAACGAGGTCGTTTGGAGGAAGCATTGGAACAGCTCGACTGGACGACAGTAGAAGCCGGCGAGAGGGGACGCATGATTGAATATTGTGCCTGGTGTGAATGTTTTGCGAAAGCGATGGAAGGAATTTTACAGTTTGGTTTTGAAGGGATTCCGATAAAGAGATTGCAGACAATTTCTGAACAGGCATTTCAGGATGCTTCTGCAGTGCCGGATGAGAGAATGTTATGCCTGGCTTGGAAATTATTTACAGAAAATGCGTATAGCGAGCCGGTCCTTAAATATTTGATGCGTTTTTTCAGTGGTACCGTTGCAGAGTTAGTTTGTCTGTGGCAGGCAGCAGGGGATCTTTCGAGAGAGTCTTTGGAAGAGCGGTTATTAGCACAGAGTATTTTCTCGGGAGAAGTGGTGCCGGAGGTTTTTACGGTATTTGCACAATATAAAGAGCATGCGGGCAATAAGCAGATCATACGTGCGTTTAAGAAGTGGATGGCTTATGAATATTTGCTGCGTGGACGTGAATTACCGGAAGAACTGTTCGCAGATTATTTTGTGGATGTGCAGAAGAAAGAGGATATGCCGTGTTTGCTGGCGGTATTAAAGCACATGAGCGGTAAAGCAGAGCTTTCTGAAGAGGAAGCAAAATTTGCAGATTACCATGTAGGAAAGTTATATGATCAAAAGATGATATTTGCCTTTTACCGGAATTTTTATGGCAAGATCAGTCTGCCGGAGCATGTGCTGGATCAGGTTTATGTGGAATATATCGCAAATCCGGATCATGATGTGGCATTGCATTACCGGATTTATGTGGGAGCTGACAAAGGAAAATATGCAGAAGTGAAGATGCACAATGTTTTTGCGGGGATCCATGTCAGGGAATTTGTACTGTTCGAGGATGAAAGGTTAGAGTATTATATTACAGAACATTATAATGGTAAGGATCATCGTAGTGAAGTGCAGGAAATTACGACAGGCAAAGACGATATTCATCCGGATACCGGCAGCAGATATGCGAAGTTAAATGAGATGATGGCGGCTAAAAATTCCGGAGAAGATGAAAAATTGATCGACTTAATGGAATCATTCACAATGGAGCGAGAGATAGCAGCGTCGATCTTTGAACCGTTGTAGGAGGTGTGTGATGGACGAAAAAAATCAATTATTATTGGGCATAGATCTCGGCAAACAGGCTTCACAGATCACCTGCTTTGATCGCACCGAATATGAGGCAGTTCCACTAGGCAGAGAAATTAATGGTGAGATGGTATATGAGTTTCCGATGGCGTTAAAGTGGTTAAAAGCTTCGGGAACGTGGCGCTTTCCGGATCAGGAGGGAGACGGTGGTGAGGAGATCATATTGGATCACCTGTTGGAACATTTTCAGAAAACATCGTTTGAAGCAGGGGGACACACTTTTCAAACGGAAATGGTGTTAGAACGGTATCTGCTCAAGCTGCTTAGTGCAGTGACACAGCAGTTTCCGGAGCAAAGGATCAAACATCTGGTCATTACAGTGCATGACAAGACGCCGGAACTTACCAAATTGCTGCATCAGGTTGGCAAAAAGCTTAATTTGTATCCGGAGCGCATGTCTATACAAAATTATCGTCTAAGTTATATGTATTATGCGGTGAGTCAGCCGAAAGAATTATGGCTGAACAATGTAGGATTGTTTTTATTCAATAAGGAGGAGTTGCTCTATTCACAGATTACAGTGGACAGGCGAACTATTCCTTGGATCGTCGGTGTTACAACGCAGAATCTGACAAATGTATTTGATTACTCTATGTTAGAGGAAGAGTCGGTAGATGCACAGTATGCATTCGTGAATATTGCAGAGACAGCAATGCATAAGCAGGCCGTGACAACGTTGTATGCGCAGGGGGATGCATTTGATGGCGAGTGGGCCAAAGAGGCATTGCAAAAGTTATGTAATGGCCGTCGAGTGTTCCGGGGAAATAATATTTTTACGAAAGGTGCCTGTTATGCGGCTAGAGAACTTAGTGGAGAGGGGAAGCTGGATCAATGTATTTTGTTAGATGAGGATATGATCACGGCCAATGTATCTCTGCGGGTATATCATGAGGCGCAGATGCAGGATGTGGTTTTGGCAAAAGCAGGAAGTCTTTGGGAAGAGGTTGATGCTAGTGTTGATGTGATTCCGGATAAGGAATATGAGATTCAGATCGCGGTCCAGGATGTGATTAAACATCAGACCAAAATACATATGTTGTCATTGAGTGGTTTTCAAGGAAGAGAAAATAAAACGACACGATTTACGGTGCGGGTACGTTTTTCGAATCGGGAGACGGCAGTGATCACGCTGAAAGATAATGGATTTGGAGAAATATCACCGACGAGCAACCGGATATGGGAACGATGTATCCGTCTATAAATGAGAGGTGTTCGTTGTGTTTTTAGTCTGTAACTGAAGACACAGAAAGGTAAGGTTTTTATGGGACGATTGATACAGTGCTGCGGCAGGCTTGCAAAACGGCCGTATCACTTCCAATTAGGGGATACGCGGGTATATTCCATTGAAGAAGTGTGTTATTTTATTGCGCACAATATTTATCTGCTGCAGAGGGATATTTTTGGCAAAGGCTTCGTAAACTGGGTCAGGGAGGAACTGGCATTAACAGAACTTGCTGATAAATTAGAGGCAATGTCAACACGAGAGGATGCGTTAAAAGATGTTGTTGTGACAATCTGCTGCAGCTGCGATTATTTTGATGAACCTCAGATCAATGAAATGGTACATATTATGGAAGAAACAGAGCATCTTCCGGAGAGAGAATGCCGTAAGATCAAGGCTGATACGCAGTTACAGAGCGGCTGCTATGAAAGTGCGGTCGAGGGATATCAGGCAATCTTACGTAGTGAGGATATGATGCAGGCAAGTCCGGCAGAATATGCACCGCTTTATCATAATATCGGCGTGGCACTTGGTCTGCTGGGTGAGTATTTGCAGGCATCGGATTATTTTTTGCGGGCATATGAGACAAATAAAAAAGAGAAAAGTCTACAGTGTTATTTGGCGGCACTACACCTGTCCGGAAATGAACAAGCCTGGCAGGAGGCGGTAAGTACGTTGCGGTTATTACCGGATCGGCTGGTCTCTATCGAAGATCAGTACAAAGAATGTAAAAAACGCTGTTCGATCGCTGTAAAAGTGCGACAGATCAAAAAGATGCGTTTTTCGGCGAGTAATGGAAAGCTGCCGGAATATTATGATCGTATCGATGAGATGATCCGAGATTGGAAAGAGGAGTATCGTCAGCAGATCAGTATATAATATACAGAAAGGCGGAAGGTATGGCATTTTGGAATCGTAGACGTAGGGAAAAGAAAGAGCAGGAAGCAGCAGAATTGGCAGAGCAGATGCGTTTGGCACAGGAAGAATTTGACCGCAGGCGTGCACAGACACAGAAAACAGTATCGAATGAGGGAACAACTTTGCCGGAAGCGTTTGATGATAATGAATTAATACCGGGAGATGTTGCAGAAAGCAAGCGACTTGTCACAGAGTGCTGTGAGGCAATCCGTGAAATAGAACATCAGCGTGAGTTGGCGACGGTCGAGTATGACAAGGTGAGTGAGCGATTGACGGATATTCAGCGGATCGATGAAATATCAGGCGAAGCAAAAGATACGCTGCATGACTTAAGCAAACGTATCATGAACCTGACTCGTGAACGCAATCAGTACAAAAATCGCAGCCTCACGATCACGGATGCACAGATCCGATTATTAGATCCGTATGAGGAAGTTCTTGGCAGAGAAGTAAAGAAAATGTATGATGCCGAAATGTATCAGACATCGATCAATGGAGATATTGAAAAGCTGGATGAGACGAAAAAAGATCTTCACCGGCAGCAGCGTCAGGTGATCGCCAATCAGAGAATGCTGAAAAAGATGGCAAAGTTTGTCATTCTTCTTATTATATCGTTGTTTGTATTGTTTGCTGTGTTGTACTATGCGATGGAAGTAGATATGACATATCCATATTTGGGAACGATATTGCTGGCGGCAATTTCTGCCACGGTAATATTTGCGGAATCATTGCGTAATCGGACAGAAGCGGCGTTGTTAGGCAAAAAGATCAACAAGGCGACGACGTTATTAAACCGTGTCAAGATCAAATACATTAATAACCGCAGTCTGTTGGATTATGATCGGGCTAAGTTTCAGGTGAAAGATGCTGCGGAGTTTGAAAAGATATGGCAGGAATATGTGCGTGCCAAGGAGTATGAACGCAAATTCCAGGAAAATACAAAACAACTGCAGCTTGTGCAGGATCAATTGCTGGAATTGCTGCGTGATAATCATGTTGCGACACCGGATATCTGGCTAAGTCAGACATTAGCAATCATAGATCCCAAAGAAATGGTGGAGGTGCGTCATGCCTTAAATATACGCCGCCAAAAACTACGGGAACGCATGGCAGAAAATGATGAGGCAAAGGCATCCATGTTAGCTGGGATCGACCGGATCATTGCCCAGACCCCAAGTGCAGAGCGGGATATCATCGCGATCGTACAAAGCTATTACAAAGAGTCGTAAAAATGTGATGACTCCCCGAAAAGAGTGTAGCCTAAAAAAAGAGTGCTGCCCCCCAAAAAAAAAGATGTTGACACCAAAAAAAAGATGTGTTAGTATATGATTGTTGTGTGATCATACACAACCAAAGAAGAGTATCCACTCTCACCTTAGCACGAGCAAGTGACTTGGGTTACTAAAAAGTGTATAAAATATATATATAATCATTGTATTATGATATATTATTTCCTTTTGCAAGAACGTGGATTTCTCTTTGAAACCCGCGTTTTTTTCTTTGGGTAAAATGAAAAAGAGTATGAAGAAAGTTGGAGGTGTACGACCATTAGCGATTTAATGATTAACGAGAGAATCCGAGACAAAGAGGTTCGTCTGATTGGACAGGACGGAGAGCAGCTTGGCATTATGTCAGCTAGAGATGCGATGAAACTTGCACGAGAGGCAGATCTGGATTTAGTAAAGATTGCTCCGGGTGCAAAGCCACCGGTATGTAAGATTATTGATTACGGCAAATATCGTTATGAAATGGCACGCAAGGAAAAAGAGGCCAAGAAGAAGCAGAAAACGATGGAAGTTAAGGAAGTTCGCCTCTCTCCAAATATTGATGTCAATGATTTGAACACCAAAGCAAATCATGCAAGAAAGTTCTTAGGAAAAGGAGATAAAGTAAAAGTTACACTTCGTTTCCGCGGAAGAGAGATGACACATATCAATTACAGTAAGCAGATCCTGGACAGTTTCTTTGAAAAGGTAGAGGATATTGCGGTTGTGGATAAGCCGCCGAAGATGGAAGGCAGATCCATGGTAATGTTTTTGTCAAAGAAGCGCTAATAAAGTGTGTTATTTGCAGAAGTTTCTGTGAAACATTCTTTAATAAATAAACAAATGTTAAGGAGGATTTTATCATGCCAAAAATGAAAACAAAGCGTGCAGCAGCAAAGCGTTTTAAAACAACTGGAACAGGTAAATTGATGAAGATGAAAGCAAACAAGAGCCACATCTTGAACAAGAAGTCTACTAAGAGAAAGAGAACTCTTCGTAAGGCTGTTGAGGTTGATGCAACAAACGCAAAGATGATGAAGCGCATGCTTCCATATTCAAAATAATAGAAGGAGGAACGTAATAATGGCACGTATTAAAGGCGGATTAAACGCAAAGAAGAAACATAATAGAGTATTAAAGCTGGCAAAGGGATACAGAGGAGCAAGATCTAAACAGTACCGTGTTGCAAAGCAGTCTGTCATGAGAGCACTTACCTCTTCCTTCGCAGGCAGAAAGCAGAGAAAGAGACAGTTCAGAAGACTTTGGATCGCCCGTATCAATGCAGCAGCTAGAATGAATGGTTTATCTTACAGCCGTTTTATGTATGGTTTGAAATTGGCTGAGATCGATATCAACCGTAAGATGTTGTCTGAGATGGCAATCAGTGATCCGGAAGGATTTGCTAGCTTAGTAGAGACAGCAAAGGCTAAGTTGGGATAATTTTTAGAATATAATATCCCAAACTATATCTTATACGAAATGGAAACGGACATTCCGAACAGGAATGTCCGTTTTGTGCGTGCACCTTGCGGCGCACGTCGCTAATGGGTAATGTGATGCATTGAAAAACGCGGGTTATAGACGTTATATGATTATGAAATTGTAAAAATTGCATAATAAATTTCTTATTACAAAATGAAAATTGTGCATTTTCACTTGATTCTGTGGACGAGTTGGGGTATAATATAACCATTAAACAGCAAAGGAGTGGTAACTATGCAGTATATTATCAGCGGAAAGAATATCGATGTTACAGAAGGACTCAAGGAAGCCATCTATGAGAAGATTGGCAAATTAGAGCGTTATTTTACTCCGGAAACCGAAGTTCATGTGACGTTAAGTGTCGAGAAGGAGAGACAAAAGATCGAGATTACGATTCCAATGAAAGGAAATATTGTACGTGCCGAGCAGGTAAGCAATGATATGTATGTATCCATTGATCTTGTAGAGGAGATCATTGAGAGACAGCTTCGCAAATACAAAAATAAATTGGTAGATCAGCAACAGACGGCAGCTAGTCTTAGTAAAGCGTTTGTTGAGGAAGAGATCCACGATGATGATGAGATCAAGATCATCCGTTCTAAGAGATTTGCAATGAAGCCGATGGATCCGGAAGAGGCTTGTGTACAGATGGAACTCTTAGGACACAACTTCTTTATGTTCCTCAACGCTGATACAAACGAAGTCAATGTAGTTTATAAGAGAAAAGGAAACTCTTACGGACTCATTGAACCGGAGTTCTAAAGAATCCTGAAACTTAATAAGAATGAATAGCCGGGCGGCAGCGTTGATGTGGGAAACCGCACAGTGACTGAAATGCCAGGCAGCAAAAATACAGGCGGTACTTGATTTTAGATTAAGTACCGCCTGTTTATTATGTTTAGATGCCCTTTATCAGTTGCCAACTATTCTTTTCTTCATTTTTTACCTCTTTTCTTTTTCATTGTAATGTAAGCATTTTTTCTTTTGTCTCCGTTTTGTATCTATCACTTCTATACATGTCGTCCTCCTTTCTTTTCTATTTATAATATATACAAAACTTTAATTATTTTATCATATTTTCTTTTTTTCAACAATACTTTTGACATATATTAGAAAAATCCCCTGTTAGATCGGAATGCCATCACATCTTTCCATTCCAACAGGGGACTTTCTTATTCTCTATCTTCTATTTATACTATCTTCTACTTCATATCTCCATACATTTCTTTTGAAATCGTAGCAATATCAACTACAGACAAATGCTCTGTATCTGAGTTTTCCAAGCTTGTCAGAAGTGCTGCTGCCGTATCTAAGGAAGTCAGGCAGTTGACACCGGTTTCGATCGCTGTACGACGGATCAGGAAACCATCCTTTAACTTATCACCATACGTAGGTGTATCAATGACAAGATCAATCTGGTGCTCTAACAAAAGATCCATAAGTGTAGGTGCTTCTTCGTTAATTCTATTAACAGGAATTGCAAGCACACCATGATCATTCAAAACTCTTGCTGTGTTTCTTGTTGCGAAGATCTCATAGCCCAACTTTTTGAATCGTTTTGCGATATCTACTGCTTCCAGCTTATCAGAATCTTTTACTGTTAAGATCATCTTTTTATGCTTAGGAAGATCGACACCTGCACCTAAGAATGCTTTGTATAATGCTTCATCAAATGATTTCGAAATACCAAGACACTCACCGGTTGATTTCATTTCCGGTCCTAAGCTGATCTCAGCACCACGAAGCTTTTCGAATGAGAATACAGGCATCTTGATTGCAAGATAATCAGACTTCTTTGCAAGTCCTGTGCCATAACCGAAATCGCTGACTTTTGCACCAAGAATGACTTTTGATGCAAGATCCACAATCGGGATACCGGTTACTTTACTGATATAAGGTACGGTACGGCTGGAACGTGGATTGACTTCGATAACAAAAACTTCATCCTGATATACGATAAACTGAATATTGATCAGGCCGATAACGTGTAATGAACGTGCAAGCTTTCTTGTATAATCCACAATTACTTTCTGGATCTTTTCGGTAATGCTCTGTGCCGGATAAACAGAAATACTGTCTCCTGAATGAATACCGGCTCTCTCGACATGTTCCATGATACCGGGGATCAGGATATCTTCACCATCACAAACCGCATCGACTTCGACTTCTTTACCCATCAGGTATTTATCAACAAGAATCGGATGATCCTGATGATAACGGTTGATCACTGCCATATATTCTTTGATATCATCATCCGATACCGCAATCTGCATGCCCTGACCACCTAATACATATGAAGGACGTACCAATACAGGATATCCCAGTTCTTTTGCCGCTACCAAAGCTTCCTCTGTTGTAAAGACAGTCTTACCGGAAGGTCTTGGAATACAACACCGCTCTAAGATCTCATCAAAAAGCTCTCTGTCTTCCGCTGCATCGACATTTTCTGCACTGGTACCAAGAATCTTGACACCCATCTTAAGAAGTGCTTCTGTCAGTTTGATCGCAGTCTGTCCACCAAACTGTACCACTGCTCCATCCGGCTTTTCCAAACGGACAATGTTTTCAACATCTTCCGGTGTTAATGGTTCAAAGTACAATTTATTTGCAATATCAAAGTCTGTACTTACTGTCTCCGGGTTATTGTTGACAATAATGGTCTCATATCCTTCTTCTTCCAATGCCCATACGCTGTGTACAGAGCAATAGTCAAATTCAATACCCTGACCGATACGGATCGGTCCGGAACCAAGTACCATGATCTTTTTCTTTTTCGTATTATCTTCTACTTCATTGATGCTGTCAAAGCAGCTGTAGTAATATGGTGTCTCTGAAGCGAACTCTGCAGCACAGGTATCAACCATCTTAAATGCAGCGGTAATGTCCCATTCATAACGCATATCACGGATCTCTTCTTCTGTCTTTCCTGTAAATCTTGCAATGACCGTATCCGGGAATTCTAAGCGTTTTGCTTCTTTTAACAGTTCTTTATCTAACTTATCTGCTTTCTTTAACTTCTGTTCCATTTCTACTAAGATTGCAATCTTATCAATGAACCATTCATCGATCATTGTGATCTCATGGATCTTATCATATGTTACACCACGACGGATCGCCTCAGCGACAACAAAGATTCTTCGATCATCTACTACCGCTAACTGCTCAACTACTTCTTCATCTGTCATATTGATATATTCATCATTGACAAGGCAGTCCACATGCTGCTCTAAGGAACGAAGTGCTTTCATTAAGCCGCCTTCGAAGTTTGTACAGATACTCATTACTTCTCCGGTTGCTTTCATCTGTGTCGTTAATGTTCTCTTCGCCTTGATGAACTTATCAAACGGAAGTCTTGGAATCTTTACGACACAATAATCCAATGCAGGCTCAAAACTTGCATAAGTCTTTCCTGTAACTGCATTCGGGATCTCATCAAGATTATATCCTAATGCTATTTTTGCAGATACCTTTGCAATCGGATAACCGGTTGCTTTTGATGCTAATGCCGAAGAACGGCTTACACGAGGATTCACTTCGATAACGATATATTCAAACGATGTCGGATGAAGTGCAAACTGTACGTTACATCCACCGGTAATACCCAGTTCATCAATGATCTTTAACGCAGAGGTACGAAGCATCTGGTATTCTTTATCTGATAAGGTCTGTGAAGGTGCGACTACGATACTGTCACCGGTATGTACACCGACAGGATCTAAGTTTTCCATGTTACAAACTGTAATACAGGTGCCATTGCTGTCACGCATCACTTCATATTCGATCTCTTTCCAGCCTGCGATGCAGCGTTCTACTAAAACTTCACTGGTACGCGAAAGACGAAGTCCATTCGAAATGATTTCAATCAGTTCTTCACGGTTATGTGCAATACCGCCACCGGAACCACCTAATGTATAGGCAGGACGAAGAACAACCGGATAACCGATCTTTTCTGCAAATGCAATACCATCTTCCACATTCGTTACAAGCTCAGATGGTGCACATGGTTCTCCGATACGCTCCATCATGTCTTTGAATTCCTGACGGCCTTCTGCATTACGGATTGTTTCTGCTGTTGTACCGAGTAACTTCACACCATGCGAATCTAAGAAACCTGATTCCGCAAGTTCCATACCTAAGTTCAAACCTGCCTGTCCACCCATGTTTGGTAACAGACTATCCGGCTTTTCTACTTCAATGATCTTTTGCAATACATCCACGGTCAACGGTTCGATATACACTTTATCTGCAATATCTTTATCTGTCATAATGGTAGCAGGATTGGAATTGACAAGAACAACTT
>OGFG01003016.1_pt1 | contig 12813 bp, 10 predicted proteins | sample 1570761 | NCBI WGS metagenome assembly OGFG01 (sample SAMEA2581938, study PRJEB24529) | metagenome | biome: Human gut stool | place: China | collected 2011 | reverse complement strand
AAGGCCGGAGGTATCTCTACACTGGAAGAAAAAGCACTGGGTTGCACACAGAAATGCGGAAAGAGTTACGTATCGGGCGTGATGGCCTACGGGGAACGCTTGCAGACGAAGGGATTGAACCTGCTGTCGGCTCCTGGCAATGATCTGGTAGCAGCTACTGCCCTCGCCTCTTCCGGCTGCCACATCGTGTTGTTCACTACAGGACGCGGTACGCCGTTCGGTACCTTCGTGCCTACTATGAAGATTTCTACCAACTCCAACCTGGCGGCGCATAAGCCCGGCTGGATTGACTTCAATGCCGGTGTCATCGTAGAAAATGAGCCGATGGAAACCACTTGCCGTCGTTTCATCGATTATGTGATTCAGGTGGCCAGCGGAGAACCCGTGAACAACGAAAAGAAAAACTACCGCGAAATCGCAATTTTCAAGAATGGTGTAACCCTTTGATAAACAATTGTTTATTATTTTTCTTAAAACCCATAAAAAAACGCAAGTACGTTTGTCCATGAACGTACTTGCGTTTTATTTAAAACGTCAAAGCGTTTTGATTAAAATGTACTTGCGTTTAAATGTAAACGCCTTTGCGTTTTCTTTCAAATGCAAAGGCGTCTTTTTTATCCCTCAATTTCACTCAGTTCCAGCCAGCGCATGGTCTTCTCGTCCAGCTCGTCATTGAGCAGAGGCAGACGCTTGGATTTCTCGGTCAGTTCGTCCACGCTGAGTGTACCGCTGCACAAGGCTTCTTCTATCTGTTTCTTTTCTTCTTCCAGTGCGGCAATCTCTTTTTCCAGCTGTTCGAATTCCTTCCGTTCCTTGAAGGTCATGCGGCGCTTGTCGTTCAGGCGGACACGCTGCGTTTTTTCTTCCTTGGGCTTGGCTGCTTCCTTTTCATGTTCAGCCTTGGCCAACTTCCAGTCACGGTAGTCGGAGTAGTTGCCAGGGAAATCGCGGATGTCGCCCTGTCCTTTGAATACCAGCAGATGGTCTACCACTTTGTCCATGAAGTAGCGGTCGTGGCTCACCACGATGACGCATCCCTTGAAGTTCTGCAGGTATTCTTCCAGCACCTGCAGTGTCACGATGTCCAGGTCGTTGGTCGGCTCGTCCAGCACCAGGAAGTTCGGGTTCCGCATCAGTACCGTACAGAGGTACAATCGGCGTCGTTCTCCCCCGCTCAACTTGTACACATAGCTGTGCTGTGTTTCGGGCGTGAAGAGGAAATGTTGCAGGAATTGTGAAGCCGTCAGCCGTTTGCCGTTGCCCAGTTCAATTACCTCGGCGATGTCCGTAATTACGTCAATCACCTTCATCTGCTCGTTAAACTGAAGCCCCTCCTGCGAGTAGTAGCCAAAGCGTACCGTTTCGCCGATGTCCAGCGTACCGCTGTCGGGTTTTTCCAGTCCCATCAGAATCTTGATGAAGGTGGATTTACCCGTACCGTTGTTGCCCACGATACCCATCTTCTCGTAGCGGGCAAAGATGTAGGAGAAATCATCCAGAATCTTCAGGTCGCCGAAGTGCTTGCACAAGTGGTCGGACTCAAAAATCTTGGAACCGATGTACGAAGCCTTGACATCCAGTTTCACGTTTGCGTCGTACGTGCGCTGTTTGGCCACCTTCTCCAGTTCATAGAAGGCTTCTTCGCGGTAACGGGCTTTGTGGCCGCGTGCCTGCGGCATACGGCGCATCCATTCCAGTTCCGTGCGATACAGGTTGTTGGCACGGGCAATCTCCGCATTGGTCGCTTCGATACGTTCCTGCCGTTTCTCCAAGTAGTAGCTGTAGTTTCCTTTGTAGGAATACAGCTGACGGTTGTCTATTTCAATGATTTCCGAGCACACACGGTCCAGAAAATAGCGGTCGTGTGTCACCATGAGCAAGCTCAGGCTGCCACGGTTCAGGTACTCTTCCAGCCATTCCGTCATGTCCAGGTCGAGGTGGTTAGTCGGCTCGTCCAGAATCAGCAAATCCGGTTCGGTAATCAGGATGTTGGCCAGTGCCACGCGCTTCAACTGCCCGCCGGACAGATGTCCGATTTTCTGGGAAAAATCGCGGATTTTCAGTTGCGAAAGAATCCGCTTGGCACGTCGTTCATAATCCCACGCCTTTTCGTGTTCCATCCGCACCAGCAGCTCGTCCATGCCGGGGTTGCCGGGTGTTTCCATGCACCGTTCATATTCCTTAATCAGCTCTACGGTAGAGTTGCCGTGATAAAAGCAGGCCTCCAGCACCGTCAGCTCTTCGGGATATTTCGGGCTCTGTTCCAGATAGCCCACGCGTAAATCGCGGCGGAAGGTGATTTTTCCTTCGTCGTAGCCTTCCTTACCGGCCAGGATATTCAGTAAGGTGGTTTTTCCCGAACCGTTCTTGGCTATCAGTCCGATGCGCTGTCCTTCTGCAATACCGAAAGATATGCCGTTAAAAAGGACCAAGTCGCCGAACGACTTGGTCAGGTTTTCTACTTGTAAATATGGAGTCATAATCTAATTCGTAGCTTCTAAAAATAGGATGCGGACAGGATTAGTCCATCACCGCTTCCACTTCGTTCTTTATCCGTTCGAATTCCGCTTTCAGGTCGCATGGCTGTCCGCTCTTCGCCTTGTCCCATATCAGGGAAATTGGGTTGACCATTACTTTTGAATCGCGGAAACGCAGTGCCGGAGATTCTTTCTGTCCGTCGATGACCGTCACCCATTCCATGCCGTCCATCTCGTTGACCAGAATCACGCCGAATGCCGTGCCGAAGCTTTCCCACGCCTGACGCTGTTTGGGGTTGAAACGTCCGCTATCGATTACTTTCTGCAAGTTTTCCAAGTCGGCCGCCGTTCCGGTAAAATCCTTGGTCAGTTGTTTTTTCACTGTAGAAACGGCCCAGTCATAATTCTCGTTTATCTGATTAATTTCCAGAATACGGACCGGAATCACTTCTTTCACCGGCTTGTCGGATGCATTGCGTACCTTCAGGGAAGCTACGATAGCCTCGCCGGCTTTGGGACTCTCGCCCTTGGCCACGGTGAACGAGCACTCCACGGAAATCTCTCCTCGACCGGTTACCCAGATGTGGGTGGTGTACCACACACCATTCTCCTGAAAGCTTTCGGAAGAATAGGCGCAGTCCCATGAACCGACTTTCACCTTCTTGGCCCCGCGTACCTGATGCAGCTCGTCTTCCAGACATTCGTTGGCATAGGCTGACGAATTGCCCCGATAGGCAGAAATACGGAAGTTTCCGGTCCATTTGTCAGGGTTGTAAAACAGAAAGCAGTCTTCCGAATCTTCAAACTCGCACCAGTTGTCGGGATACTCCAGTGAAAAACAGGAACCCGGAGAAATGTACTTTTTCATAACGTTTTTTGTTTTTAGTATTAGAGATAAAGGTTTATTTCAGCGGAAGAATCTCAATCCAATAATCATCCGGGTCATTGATGAAATACAGTCCCATCTGTTCATTCTCGAAGCAAACACAGCCCATTTCCTTGTGGAACTTGCGTACTTCATCGTAGTCGCCTGCCACACGGAGACAAAGATGGCTTTCGTTTTCTCCCAGTTCGTAGGCTTCCGTATGGTCGCGCAGCCAGGTCAGTTCCAGTGAGAAACCCGTGCATCCGTCGGTAAGGTACACCAGGATGAAAGAGCCGTCGGCCGCTTCCTTGCGGTGAGACTCATGCAGTCCGAGCGCCTTTTCGTAGAATTGGATACTTTTTTCAAGATTAGTTACGTTGATATTGAAGTGGTCAAATCTTCCTTTTATTTCCATTGTCTTTTTATTTTAAGTTGATATAGTGGTCTAAGTTCAATGTTTCGCCGCGACGGACAGGAGTAAGAACCTGAGTCCCTTCCGATGCGGCCAAAAGTGCAAAAGCCGAAGCCTTCTCAAAAGCTTCGTCGAAGTGCATCGGTACAAATATAGTCGTTTTTATCCGTTTCACAAATTGTAAAGGCCCTCGCATGTATTCCTTTCCCAAACGAGGGTCGACCGGAAACAGCACGATATCCATTTTTTCCTTGCAGACGGCAATGTCTTCCAGCTCACGAAGGAAGAAAGCTTCGTCACGTTTCCACTCCTCCTCCGGACTTTCATCCATCCAGTGCCAGTTGTTCAGGTCGCCAGCATGGAATACGGTAGCTCCTTCCGGGGTCTGGACTAAAAAAGAGATGCCTATGTCCGTCGAGCCGAAAGCCCGCACGGTGAGATATTCGTCACGATAGGTGTCTCCTTTCGCCAGTGTGTGGAGATTTCCGTTTTCTTTGTCCTTGTCAGAAAGAGGAATGTCAGTCGAAAACAGATAGACGATGTCAGGCCGAAGCGCTTTCCAAGAGAGTATCTGCCGGTTAAAGTGGTCGGCATGCGCATGACTGGAAAACACATACAACCGTCCTTCACGTGAAAGAAGCTGTTCGTGCACGATGCCTTTGTCGGCCGACACGGAGTCTTCGAAATAGTCGAAAATAAGCGTGTAACCTTCCCCCAGCAGGGCGAAGCCGCTATGATAAAGATAAATCAGTTTCATGAGATTGAGGTCTTATTTGGCCGCAATGGGCTGCACATACGCGCGGGTGGCCTTGTCTATCTCCAGGAACATGTAGTTCACTTTGCCCGAATGAATCAGATCCTTGTGTTCGTTGTAAATGCGGGTAGCATATTCCTTGGATTTCTCAAACATGAACTTTGATACGCTTTCCTGCGATTTTCCCGCCATTGTGGAGTCGAGTTTCTCTTCCGGGAAGAAGTCATCCAGGTTTACGTCGCCAATCATGGACGTTTCCAGGAAATGAATCTCCTGGTGCAAACGGTCGGTGTAATAACCCACAAACATGTGACCCGGCACGCGTACCAGAATCGGATTGATATTGATGGCTTTCAGCAATGAAGCAAATAGTACGCTTCCGTCCACACAGTTAATCTGTGCCGACTGAAGGGCATCGTCGAAGGTACGTACGCGCTGAGTAAAGACCACGTTGGACGACAGGCTGCTGTTGCTGATGGAGCTGTATTTGAAGCCTCTTTTCTGCAAGACATACCACAAGGCATACACCTGCTTATCTACGACTTTCGGGTCCTTGCTCTGGTATCCCCAGAAACGGTTGACAATGCGTGAATCCAGTGCCTCGCGTAGCACCTGGCTGATGTTGGGATTGTCTTCGTTGACGTAGGCCGCAAAGAAATCGCCTGTGTCGTGAAATTTCATTTTGCTGTCGATGTAACCTAACAGGCATTCATTGATGCTGCGTACGGAATACGTATGTACCGCCGAATATGTCCGGTTGTTATTTACCTTTGCTTGTATGGACACGGTGACAGGCATGGCCTGAGTATTTTCCAGCAGAGCTTGATAATTCCATATCACATCCGGGAAAACCAGGTATTCCTTTCCTGATTCCGGCAGAATGAATTCAGAAACCGAATGAGCAAAGAAAGGAGTTTCTGCTAATTCTATGTGAAGTTTGCTGTTGGCATGCGGACTGCGTATTTTAATGCCGATACACGATTTGGGGTTTCCCAGATAAGTACTGTCGGCCGGCACAATCAGTTGGGCATCGGTCGTAGCTGTAGACAGGATGGTGACCGGAAAGATATTTCCTCCTAGTTCGTCGGTAATTTCCAGTCCGGACGAGAAAGGTTCGTATCTGTAAATATATAAAACCGAAGCCGTTACTGTCAGAATAGCCAGTATGAAAGTGGCCAGCTTCCATTTATTCTCTCCCCAAATTGTACGCATGTTCAGTTGCATTGTCACAAAATTTCCTGTTAAACAAATTGGGAGCAGACCATAAAGACATTTCCCTTACGGTCTGCTCCTTGTTACGGTTATCTTACCGCAATACTTTCAATTTCTACCAGCACTCCTTTCGGCAAAGCTTTGACAGCTACCGCAGAACGAGCAGGATAATCGCCTTCGAAATACTTGGCATATACGGCATTCATTTCACCGAACAGTGCCATATCTGCCAGGAACACAGTGGTTTTTACCACATTGGCAGTTGTCAGTCCGGCTTCTGCAAGTACATTCTTGATATTTTCGAAGACCTGAGTAGTCTGTTCAGTTATTCCACCTTCTACTACTTCGCCTGTAGCCGGATTTACCGGAATCTGGCCCGACAAGAATACCATGCCGTTTACTTCTACTGCCTGGTTATAAGGACCAATGGCAGCAGGAGCCTTTTCTGTAAAAATTACTTTTTTCATAAGCGTTAATGTGTCAATTAAATTGTATTTTCAACGCTAAATTAGCACAATTCTTTTAATCCGTGGACAGAAACTGTAAAAAAAGTCCGCATTTATTCGTGTTTATAACAAAAAACACTTACTTTTGTACTCGCAATAATGCAAAAAGGTATTTGGAAACGTCTTCGTATCCAATCCGAATTCAATAAAAAACAATCAAAAATCATTGATAATTCAAATGTGTGAAAGAGGAAAGAGACCTCTGAACGGTTTGTCATGCTTCACACACCCAATATTAATAATTCATTTAACCTATTTATGTACAATATCATTCAATTAAACGACAAAAATTTGTCTGAATTGCAGCAGATTGCCAAAGAGTTGGGTCTGAAAAAGGTCGATTCACTGAAAAAAGAAGAGCTGGTGTATCGTATCCTGGATGAGCAGGCAATTGTCGGTGCGACAAAAAAAGTGGCCGCACAGCAAAACAACGAAGAACGCAAGGAAGGACAGCCACGTAAGCGCTCGCGCATCAGTATAAAGAAAGAAGGGGACAAAGTATACACGGCTACCAAAGACAAAGCACAGAAGCTGGAGGCCAATACTCCTGCCCTTCCAGCACCGACTCCTTTGTTCAAGGAAATTCCTGCATTGCCGGAGCAAACGGAAACTGTTGCACCGGTTGCAGAAAAAATAGCTCAGCCGGAAGTTGCTGCTGCTCCTGCCACTGAAGAAAAGCCTAAAGCCAAGCGTGGACGTAAGCCGGGTTCGAAAAATAAATCTACTCTGGCAAAAGAAGCACAGGAAGCCGCTGAAAATAAACCCGCTGAGGTTGCTGCTAAACCGGCTCCGCTTCCCATCGATGATGACGACATGGAACTTCCACCGCTCGACTTGAATAATAACGATTTCATTCCTATCGAAGATCTTCCGTCAGAGAAATTTGAAATACCTTCTGAATTGCTGGGTAAATTTGAGGCTACCAAAATGGAGGCGCCTGTAATGCCGGCTAAAGAACCGAAACAGAAAAATCAGCAGCGTCAGGCTCGTCAGAATAATCGCAATAACCGTCCTAATAACAATAATAATAATAACAACAATAATCAGGGAAAGGACAACAACCCGCAGCCTGCTGCCAACCAGAATGCGCAAGAGCAACTCTCTTCTCCTTCTACCGAGACTCCTGCTAGTAATGCTCCGGCACCAGCTCCCAAACCAGTAGAAAAAGTCTACGATTTTGATGATATTCTTCAAGGTACCGGCGTACTGGAAATCATGCCCGACGGATATGGGTTCCTCCGCTCTTCAGATTACAACTATCTTTCTTCACCCGATGACATTTATGTGTCACAGTCGCAGATTAAGCTGCTCGGCTTAAAAACTGGTGACGTGGTAGAAGGTACTATCCGTCCGCCTAAAGAAGGCGAAAAATATTTCCCGCTGGTAAAGGTTTCTAAAATTAACGGATTGGACCCGGCTTTGGTGCGCGACCGTATTCCGTTTGATCACCTTACTCCGCTCTTTCCGGATGAAAAATTCAAATTGTGCAAAGGATATAACGATAACCTGTCGGCTCGTGTAGTTGATTTGTTTGCACCTATCGGAAAAGGACAGCGTGCGCTGATTGTGGCACAGCCTAAGACCGGTAAGACTATCTTGATGAAGGATATTGCCAATGCCATTGCAGCCAATCATCCGGAAGTGTATATGATTATGCTGCTCATCGATGAACGTCCGGAAGAAGTAACCGATATGGCTCGCAGTGTGAAAGCAGAGGTAATCGCTTCTACTTTCGATGAACCGGCAGAACGTCACGTGAAGATAGCTGGCATCGTACTGGAAAAAGCAAAGCGCATGGTAGAATGCGGACACGATGTCGTAATCTTCCTGGACTCTATCACTCGTCTGGCTCGTGCCTACAATACGGTTTCTCCGGCATCTGGTAAGGTACTTTCCGGTGGTGTGGATGCCAATGCGTTGCACAAACCCAAACGTTTCTTCGGTGCGGCACGTAACATTGAAGGTGGAGGCTCACTGACAATCGTGGCTACTGCATTGATTGATACGGGTTCTAAGATGGATGAAGTTATCTTCGAAGAGTTCAAGGGAACAGGTAACATGGAGTTGCAGCTGGATCGCAACCTGAGCAACAAGCGTATCTTCCCGGCTGTCAACATTGTGGCTTCAAGTACTCGTCGCGACGACTTGTTGCTTGACAAGACTACGCTCGACCGTATGTGGATCCTCCGCAAATACTTGTCGGACATGAATCCTATCGAAGCAATGGATTTCGTGAAAGACCGTCTGGAGAAGACAAAAGACAACGAAGAGTTCCTGATGAGTATGAATTCTTAAAAGAATATAGCATTTACATAAAGAAAAGCAGGGAGAAAATCCATGAGTGGGGTTTCTTCCTGCTTTTCTTATGATTTTATATCTCTGAGTGAAAGAAAATAACTCACTTTAAAGATTATCCGCGACTAGCAATCTCAAGTATGTCTGCCGACTAACGGATGCAATTGTTTGGCAAAGAATAATTCTATCACAGGCATAATGTCTTTCATGTCAGACGCAAATTCCAGGGCATTTAATCTGACTTCCAGTCGTAGCTCCTTTGCCCAGTGAAAGAGCTGGAGCCCCTGTGTAGTAGGTGTTTTATAGTATCCTAAGTGCTGGATTACTCGTCCCCAGAAATTTTCTTTGCATTTTCCTACGTATAAGATCTTTGTGCGTCTGTCATAGTTTTTGTAGATGACGGGAGTGGCTCTTTGTTTTTTCTGCTTATACTCTTTTAAGGTCTTGATTATGTCATTGTTAGAGTGGGAAGATGTAATTTCATACCAATATAGTACAGGTCCCTTTATTTGCATCAAATCCTGAAGTAAATTTTGATATTGGACGGATTGGGTGATGTCTTTACTCAGAAAGTCTTCCAGATTCTCACACTTGATATGATAATAGAATTCTTTATAGACATTATTTCTGCGCAGGTTTTCCAGACTGTTGCATGTGTCTGATAGAAAATCGGATAATATATGATTCATCTTTACCGGTTTTTTTAATATATCCATGTAGATTAAAAATTTTAGGATAAGTAAAAGATAAGTGCAAAACCTCAAAAGTGAGGTTTATATCCTTTTTTTAATCTATAAATCGGAGAAAGTTTCTTAGAAAAGTAAAGGCTAATACCCTTAATTATCAGAATATTAGCCTTTAAACACTGATGAGCGGCAAGCGGGACTCGAACCCGTGACCCTCAGCTTGGGAAGCTGATGCTCTACCAACTGAGCTACTGCCGCGACTTTGGTGATGCAAATATAGAATTTATTTTTTAGAATAGTCCGTTTTCTCCGATTTTTTTCGTGAGGGAAATAGAAAAATTCCTTTCTCCAGCTATTCCCAGAGCTCGTACAGTCCGGTTTCTCCCCAATAGTGATGTACAGTGGTGGCAAAACAGTTTTTATAGCGAAAGAAAAACGAACCCGATACTTCTCCACCTTTTAAATTACAGACTGGTGTTTGCAGTGAAGTAGTTTCTTCCGTAGGAACAATGTCAAAATAACGGTACTCATATCCTTTCAGACATAAATCACGGTAGTGTGTCTGACGGTATCCGCTGCACGGACGGTTATCTTTCACAATGACCGAATAAGGCAGAATTCCCGCCATTTCGTAAGCTGTACCTCCGGGACGTGCGGTCAGCGTCTGTCCCAGCAAGGCCATTCCCCCTCCTTCTGCCAGCAGTTTTCCTCCTTTTTCTACGTATTCGCGCAACTGCTCCATCAGGCGTTTCCGACGATGCAGCTGACGGGCAAACAGTTCCGGATATCCTCCAGGCAGATACACGATGTCCGCCTCGGGAAGTTCACTGCCATATACCGGACTGAAACGTGTGATGTCTCCTTTCGTCTTGTTTATGCTCTGGCAATATGCAAAAGGAAAAGCTGGGTCAGAAGCCAAGGCAATTCGCTGTTTACGCTTGTCGGTCCATATATCCGTTTCTGTCTCGGAAATGTAAGGAAGTGAATAGGTACAAGGGAAAATACGGGTGGAAAGGTTCAGCAATTTGTCAATGTCTACATGCTGTGCCAGTTGTTCCGCCACTTGATTGAGAAGTTGGTCAAGACTCTTCCTTGCAGGAAGTGTCAGTGCCTGATGACGAGGTGGAAGGCCTGCTTCCTCCAGATAAGGGAGATAGCCTAAGCATTCCACCCCGGCCTCGGCACAGGTTTCGCGCAGGAAACCATATTGCGCAGCCGAAGTGACCTGATTGAAAATCACTCCGGCTATTTTCAGTTCTGTATTGAAGTGTTTGAAGCCATACAGCATGGCAGCGGTGGAATAGCCCACATTGCGTGCACTCACCACCATTACCACAGGAATTTTCATCAGTCGGGCCATTTCGGCGCTACTTCCCTGCGTTTTCCGGAATCCGTCGAACAAACCTGCCCGTCCTTCTACCACGCACACGTCGGCCTTCTCTCCATAACGGTTGTAGACGGTTTGCAGGTGACTGCGTGAACCCATCCAGGTGTCCAGACTTACCGGTTCACGGTCGGCAGCCAGCGCATGATAGCGAAGGTCTGCCAGTTCGGGTCCGCATTTGAAAGACTGCACACGCAGGTTACGTTGACGCAACGCACGCATCAGTCCCAAGGCAACGAGGGTCTGCCCGCTTCCGGGCATCATGGCTCCGACAAGAAACTGTGGCTTCATCTGCTTATGACAATCCTTCTATTTCTCCGTTCACAATGTCAATGTGCAATGCCTGCGGTTCTTTCGGCAATCCCGGCATACGCATCATTTCTCCAGCCACTACTACCAGCATTTCTGCACCCGCATTGATTACGATATCGCGCACGGCAAAATTGAAGCCGGAAGCCACCCCATAGAGTTTCGGGTCGGTAGAGAATGAATACTGTGTCTTGGCAATGCAGACAGGGAAGTTGGTGTATCCCAGATCTTTTATCATCTGAATCTTCTTGCGGGCAGCAGGACCGAACAAAACTTGTTTGGCACCATACAATTCGCAGGCAATCTTGGTGACTTTCTCTTCCACTGAGTCAGTTTCGTCGTAAGTGAAGGTCAACGGCTGTGACGGATTGTTTTCGATGGTGTTTACTACTAAGTTAGCCAGTTCGATGGCACCGTCTCCGCCTTCCATAAACGCGTTGTTGATGGCAAAGCCTACGCCCATTTCTTCACAGTGCTGACGTACGAAGTCAAGTTCCTCATCGGTATCGTTAGCATAACGGTTGAAAGCGACTACCACGGTCTGTCCAAATGACTGGAGGTTTTCGATGTGCTTATCGAGGTTCTTTACACCTTCCTTCAAACCGTCCATGTTCGGTTCCTTGATTTTATCTACATCTACCCCACCGTGCATCTTCAATCCCTGGGCTGTAGCCACGATGATGGTCAGTTTCGGCTGAAGTCCGGCTTTGCGGCATTTGATGTTGTAGAACTTCTCTGCACCCAAGTCGGCACCGAATCCGGCTTCTGTTACGACATAGTCACCGAAAGTCATCGCCAGTTTGGTAGCCAGTACCGAGTTACATCCGTGTGCGATGTTGGCAAACGGACCACCGTGTACGAAGGCCGGTGTATGTTCCGTAGTCTGTACCAGGTTAGGCGACAAGGCATCTTTCAGCAATACCGTAATCGCTCCAGCTACTCCTAAGTCTTTCACTGTGAAAGGCTTGTTGTCGATGGTGAATCCTAACAGAATGTTTTCGATGCGGCGACGCAAATCGTCTTCATCTCTTGCCAAACAGAGGATAGCCATGATTTCCGATGCCGGTGTGATGTCGAATCCCGATTCACGGGTAATACCGTTGGTCTTTCCTCCCAGTCCGGTAACGATGTAACGTAAGCCACGGTCGTTCACGTCGAGTACACGGTTCCAAAGTACTTCTTTCATGGCAAAGCCATTGTCCTTGTTCTGGTACATATAGTTATCGAGCAAGGCCGTAATCATGTTGTGGGCCGAAGTGATGGCGTGGAAGTCACCTGTAAAGTGCAGGTTGATTTTGTCCATCGGAAGCACCTGTGCATAGCCACCTCCGGCAGCTCCACCCTTCATACCGAAGCAAGGACCAAGTGATGGTTCGCGCAAGGCACAGAAGGCTTTCTTTCCGATTTTGTTCAGTCCCAGCGCCAGACCGATAGATACGGTAGTCTTTCCGATACCGGCTTTGGTCGGTGTGATGGCCGTTACCAGAATCAGGTTACTCTTTTTCACCTTTTCTTCATCGATCAATGTTTCGGGAACTTTAGCAATGTAGCGTCCGTAGTTAGAGATTTCTTCTACGGGAATACCATACTCGCGGGCAATCTGCTTGATTTTTGTCAGCTCGATACTGCGAGCTATTTCAATATCTGATTTCATAGGTTCAATTTTTTTATTGTGACGCAAAGATACAAAGAAATTCCGTAACTTTGTCGTACTACATGTAAACCCTATAATTTATAATAGATATGAATAACTTCGCTTTTTACAGTCCTACCGAATTCGTATTCGGAAAAGGAACAGAGAGCCAGACTGCCGAGCTGGTGAAGAAATATAAAGGTACGAAAGTGATGATTGTATATGGAGGAGGTTCCGTAGTGCGCAGCGGACTACTCGATAAAGTAAAAAAATACCTCGA
>OGFG01002993.1_pt1 | contig 12901 bp, 5 predicted proteins | sample 1570761 | NCBI WGS metagenome assembly OGFG01 (sample SAMEA2581938, study PRJEB24529) | metagenome | biome: Human gut stool | place: China | collected 2011 | reverse complement strand
CGAGGGCCTGCAAAATCAATCAGGTAAAATAGGTATTAAAATATATTCACCTGCCGGAAACGAAGTGTTTTCTACTTCACAGGACGTGATACTTTCTGAAGGAACGCCGGTGGCAACATCTTTCTCTCTTAAAAAGCCCGAGTTATGGTCAGTGGATACCCCTGTGCTTTATACAGCGGAAGTATCCCTTTCCTCAGACGGAAAGGAGTATGATAAGATATCTGTTCCTTTTGGTATCCGCACCCTTTCTTTTTCTGCTGAGAAAGGCTTTCTGCTGAATGGTAAGTCGATGAAGCTGAAAGGGGGTTGCGTACATCACGATAACGGACTTTTGGGAGCCGCCGCCATCGACCGTGCCGAAGAACGGAAAGTGGAACTGATGAAAGCTAACGGCTACAATGCCGTCAGATGTGCCCACAATCAAGTGTCCGAGTATTTCCTTGATGCTTGCGACAGATTGGGTATGCTGGTGATTCATGAAACCTTCGACCAGTGGCAGAAAGCTAAACGCGAGCAGGACTATCATCAGTTCTTTGATGAATGGAGCGACTGGGATTTGGCTGCGTCTGTCCGCCGTGACCGGAATCATCCCTCTATCATTATGTGGAGTATCGGTAACGAGGTGGAGCAACGTGCTGATGAACCTGAGGGAGACTTGATTTCCAAAAGACTGGTGAATACCGTCCGCAAGTACGATACATCCCGTTTCACAACCATCGGTTCCAATGACTTCTGGGACAGACGCCAGTTTAGTTGGGACAAAGATTCCTACCGGATCTTCAAGAATCTGGATGTGGCAGGCTACAATTATATCTGGTGGAAATATGAGAGCGATCATGCTGCCTATCCCGATCGCGTGATCTATGGTAGTGAGTCTTATCCGAAAGAAGCTGCCCAGAACTGGAACTTGGTAGAAAAGCATCCTTATGTAATAGGTGATTTCGTGTGGACCGCTATTGACTATCTGGGTGAAGCCGGATTAGCTCATGCCTTGTATCTGAAAGAGGGCGAGCATGATACGCAGTTTATGGGTTGGCCTTGGTATAATGGTTGGTGCGGTGATATTGACCTTTGTGGCGACAAGAAGCCTCAATCTTATTATCGTGATGTGTTGTGGCGCGAGCGTCCCATTACTATGGCAGTCCATGCCCCTGTTCCCGAAGGCAAGAAAGAAGTGGTGAACGGTTGGGGCTGGCCCAATGAGTTGGTGAGTTGGAATTGGACGAGTTGCGAAGGAAAAGTGATGAAAGTAAACGTATACAGCCGTTCTCCGAAAGTGAAACTCTATCTGAACGACAAGCTTATCGGAGAAAAAGAAACGGGTAAAGAAAACTACACAGCTACCTTCGATGTGCCCTATGAACCGGGAACTTTGAAAGCGGTGAACTCAAAAGGTAAGGAGGAATTCGTATTAAAGACTGCCGGAGCACCTGCGGCTATCCGTTTGATTGCCGACCGCAGTAAAATAAAAGCTTGCAAGAACGATCTTTCCTACGTCAAGATTGAGCTGGTGGACAAAAATGGAAACGTAGTTCCCGAAACCTCTCTGCCTGTCAAAATCGAATGTACGGGTAAAGGAACTGTCATAGCAGGTGGAAATGCAGCCTATGCCGATATGGAAAGTTTCCGTTCACTTACTCCCAATACATTCCGGGGAAAGGCTATTGCCATTGTTCAGCCTGATGGAGAAAAAGGCGACATACAGGTGAAAGTCTCTGCAAAAGGGTTGGAAGATGCTTCCATAGTAATAACAACCTACTAAAAAGCGATAGTAAGATAAGTTTTGCGAAGAAACTGGCATAAACCTGCATAAGTACTTAGGTATACATTTTCTTGTATGTTATCTTTGCAGGGTTTATGCGATTTTTTCTGACGCAGATATTATTATATACAGGTGCTATAAAACAAGATAAATATCAGAAAAGATAATAAAAGAAGCTAACTTAATTTTTTAACTTTAATCTAGTAAGATGATGAAATCAGTATTAGTAAGAAACAATCGGAGAGTCCTTGCCGGCCTGCTCGTTTGCACTGGTTTTATTTGCAATTATCCCTCTTCTGCCTTTGCGGAATCGGATAATTCTTCAGTGCAAATAACGACTCAAAGTACAACACCGCAGAAACGTACTTTGGTAGGAACTGTAGTTGACTCCTCTACCGGAGAGACTTTGATTGGTGTAAATGTGAAAATAAAAGGCGAAGAGGGAGGTACCATTACCGATATCGATGGTAAATTCCAGATTGCTGTAACCAGCAAGACGGAGTTAGTGTTTTCTTATATCGGTTACAAACCACAGACGCTGATGGTAGGTGATTTGGGTGTGATGAATGTGAAACTTGCATCGGACAATGAGGTACTGGATGAGGTAGTGATTGTAGGTCAGGGTACACAGAAGAAAGTATCTGTGACAGGTGCCATTGCTACAGTGAAGGGAGCTACATTAAAAGCACCTTCCTCTTCATTGACCAGTTCACTTGCCGGAAAACTTGCCGGTGTGGTATCCATGGTGAACAGTGGTGAACCGGGTTCTACTTCCGAATTTTATATCCGCGGTATCAATACGTTCGGTGGTGTGGCTACTCCGTTGATTTTGTTGGATGGCATCGAAATTTCATCTGCCGACCTGAACCGTATCCCGGCAGAATCCATCGAAAGCTTTTCTTTATTGAAAGACGCTTCGGCAACTGCTATCTACGGTAACCGCGGTGCAAACGGTGTAATGCTGGTAACCACCAAGAAGGGGCAGGAGAATACGAAAGCTACTATCAATGTTTCATTGGAAGCTTCTTACTTCCGTCCGATAAATGTACCGAAATTTGCTGATGGTGCTACCTATATGCGGGCTTACAATGAAGCGGAACAGGCCAGAAGTTTGACCCCGATCACTTCTCCTAAGTATAGTGAAGACCAGATCCTGAATACAGAATTGGGTACTAATCCTTATGTATATCCCGATGTGGACTGGTTTGACCAGATATTCCGTTCGGGCAATTATAACCAACGTGCCAATGTGAATGTATCGGGTGGTGGTTCGCGTGTAACTTACTATATGAGCCTTCAGGCTAACCATGATACAGGTCTCCTCGATGCACCGGACTACTTCTATAATCCCAATATTAACCAGTGGCAATATAATTTTCAGAATAACATCTCCTATAAACTGACCAATACCACTACCATTGATTTGCGCATGATGGCACAGATCGGTAATATGCAAGGTCCTAACTATAATATAGGCAATGACTTGTACAAGAGGGTTATGCGTACCAATCCGGTGGAATTCCCCGCTTATTTTCCACAGCAGGATGGGGACGACGGTTTCATTCGCTTTGGCGGTGCAGAGATTAAACCGGGCGTTTTGGGAACCAATCCGTATGAATATATGATGAGTTCTTTCAAGGAAGTAAACTTCAATACCCTGAATACTTCATTGGCTTTGAATCAGGACTTGAGTGTTATTACCAAAGGATTGAGCCTGAAAGCACTGGTGAATTTTAAAAACTGGTCGGAAACTTCATATACCCGTAGTATAAAGTCTAATATATATAAGGTGAAAGATGGTTCCTATAATCCTGAAACCGGCGAATATGATTATCAGTTGTTGCAAACCGGAGATCAGTTCCTGAGCCAATCCGGCATTGGTCGTAATTCGGACCAGACTTTCTACTTCGATGCCCGTCTGGACTGGAAACGTAGTTTCGGTGATCACAACCTGACAGCAATGGCAATGTATATGATGCGTGAATATCGTAGTGATGTATTGCCGAACCGTAATCAAGGTTACTCCGGACGTGTGACTTACGATTACGCCAGTAAATATCTGGTTGAATTCAACTTTGGTTATAATGGTTCCGAACGCTTGGCTGCCGGTCATCGTTTTGAGTTCTTCCCGGCTGTGTCAGCAGGTTGGGTAGCAAGTTCTGAAAAGTTCTGGGAGCCGATAAGCAAGTATATCAATCACTTCAAGATCAGAGGTTCTTACGGTTTGGTAGGTAGTGATGCCTTTGCCAGTGGAGCTCCACACTTCCTCTATCAGAATAATATTGGTATTGGCTCAGCACACAACTTCTGGACCGGACTTCCTACGAGTGAAATCAGCAAGAAAGGCCCCGGATTCTATGTATTAGCGGTGCAGGATGCAGGTTGGGAACATGTGAAGAAGTTCGATATCGGTTTCGACATGATGTTGTTTAACCAACTGAATATTACATTTGACTATTTCCATGACAAACGTGAGCGCATCCTGATGTCACGTGCTTCCTGGCCTTCTATGTTGGGATATTGGGGATCAAAACCCTGGAGTAATATTGGTGAAGTAGAAAACCAAGGTTTCGAGTTAAGCCTGAACTGGACGAAACAGTTTGGAAAAGACCTGACGTTAGATCTTCGCGGTAACTTTACCTACAACCAGAATGAATATAAATATGTGAATGAACCCAGTTATCCGTATGTTTGGCAAACCAATACCGGCAAACCGTTGAACACTGTTAAAGGTTATATTGCCGAGGGATTGTTCACAAGCGAAGAAGAAATTGCCAATTCGCCGGACCAATCACAACTGGGTGCCAACATCATGCCGGGTGATATCAAATACCGTGATATAAACGGTGACGGACAGATTACTACTGAAGACCAGGTGATGATTTCATCTTATGACTGGCATCCCCGTATCCAGTATGGCTTCGGTTTGAATATTGTCTATAAGAACTTTGACTTAGGTGTGTTCTTCAATGGTTCTGCTAAACGTAAGACTATGATTAATAGTGGAATCGCTCCCTTCCTTTCTGGCGGTGGAGATGGTGAGGAAGGTGAAACACTGGCCCGAAATCTGATGCAGTGGATTGCAGATGACCACTGGTCGGTTGACAATCCGAATCCGAATGCGGCATATCCCCGTTTGGGTTTGACCAAAGCCGATGTAACTAATAACATTCAGCCCAGTACATTCTGGCTGCGCAATGGAAACTTCCTTCGCTTCAAGACGTTGGAAATCGGCTATCGCTTACCTTATTGCCGTATCTATCTCAGTGGCGATAATTTGGCGGTATTCAGCCCCTTCAAATTGTGGGATCCTGAACTGGCATGGAATGCTTATCCGTTGTCACGCACGTTCAATCTGGGCGTTCAATTTACATTCTAAGAAACAATCTAATACATTATTGAAGTATGAAACTAACATATAAAATATCCCGAATGGCGCAGGTATTGATAGCTTCCTGTTGCTTGGTATCATGCAATTATCTGGATGTCATTCCGCCTGCACAGGCTGATTTTAAAGACACCATGAAAGATGAAGAAGCTACATTGTCTTTCTTGTATACTTGCTATGGCGGTACTCCGCGTTCTACTCCTTATCATTATCATGCTTTTGAGCAGTCAGCTGATGAGATTATTCAGCCTTATGCTTACTCCAACTGGCAGCAACAAGTGGCGTGGGGAACTATTTCTCCGGCATATTCTAACAGTTGGGGAGGTGATGATATGAATATCTGGATTCCCAGTTATAACTGGTTGGGGTATGTACACCATTTCCTGAGCCTGATTGATGACTTGCAACCGGTGGGAGTTACGGCAGAAGATAAGGAAGAGTACAAAGGTGAATGTTATTTCCTGGAGGCTTATTATCATTTCCGTGTGCTTCAGGCTTTCGGTCCCTGTCCTATTATCCCTGAGAAAGTGGACCCGAATGTTACCAGTTCAGACCTTCCCGGACGCTCACACTTCGACTACTGTGTGAATTTTATCGTGGGCAAGCTGGATGATGCAGCCCGTGCGCTTCCTGCAACACGTCCTAACAATGAATTGGGCCGTGCTACTTCTACTATGGCTAAGGCTTTGAAAGCCCGTATATTATTGTATGCCGCTTCTCCGTTGTGGAACGGTTCGTTCCCCAATCCGGAATGGAAGAATAAGAATTATGAGACAGACGGTTATGGTAACGAACTGGTAAGTTCCAGTTACGACCGCGAGAAATGGACACGTGCCCTTACTGCTTGTCAGGAAGCCTTGACTGCAGCCAAGGAAGCCGGTTATCAACTCTTTGACATTGAAACGGCAAACAAGAAAGCTGACCGTGACGGAATAGCTCTTCCTTTCATCCCGGGACGTGAAGAAGACACTGAGGAAAACCGTGAGTTCAAAGAACGTGTACGTATGTTCCAATATATGGTTACTGCCAACGAAGGCGATAATAACAAGGAGCTGATTTGGGCACAACGTATTGAACTGGATGCCCAGAATGGTGGAGAAGGTACGGACTGTCGTTTGCCAAACAAAGTGGTGAAGAGAAGTAATGGAGTTTATGTAGGAGGTTGGGCAGCTATGGCACCGACGTTGTATTCTGTACAGCATTTCTATACTGAGAACGGTAAGTTGCCGGCACAGGACCCCAATTTCTATCCTGAGGAAGAATGGTATACCCGTTTCTATGAAGGCGCTCAAAGCCCTGCTCTGGCAACCAATAATCTGGACGGTGAAGATGTGAAGAATGACATTATCAAGATGCACGCTAAGCGTGAAGCCCGTTTCTATGCATGGATTGTATTTGACGGCACTCAATACAGCTCGAAGATTAATAATGGCAATCCGTTGTGGATTAACCTGAAAAATACCAATACAAACGGATATAACACAAGTAATACCCGTAATTGTGCTGGAAGCGGTTATCTGTCGAAGAAGTTCATCGATCCCAACATCTATTTTGGCGCCGATGGTACCCGTCAGCACACAGCTCCCCGTCGTCCGTTGATTCGTATGGCCGAACTTTACCTGAATCTGGCAGAGTGCTATGCAGCGTTGGATAATGAAGGTGAAGCCCTTGCTAATCTGAATGAGATTCGTCGTCGTGCCGGCATTTCCGAACTGACTGGAAGTGATGTAACAGGCAGCATGACTCTGACTGATTGGGTGCGCAACGAACGGTTCGTTGAACTCTTTGAAGAGGGACACCGCTACTATGACCTGCGTCGTTGGGCAATTGCTCCTCAGATGTTGAAAGCCGGTATGCGCTACGGTCTGGATGGTCTTCGTGTGAATCCGAGTTTTGAGGAATTCAACAAACCTACCTTGGTTAACCAACCGTTCAAGTGGGATGACAAACTGTATCTGATGCCCGTTTGGTCAAGAAGTGACATGGATGAGCTTTACAGTAACCCTCAGTTAGTACAGGCCCCCGGATATTAATCAATCTCTAATAACAAAGCTTTATGAAAATAAGAACAATATTGTTGATGGGCGGCCTGGTGCTACTGGGTGCCTGCAGCGAATCAAAATATGATTTGGACCAACTGGTACCGGAAGAGTACCATAAAATACTGTATGTGAATAATAGCGGTAAGCAGGATCTTACGTTGTATGATACGGATGAAGATAATAAGTATACTCTTTCCGTAGTTAAGTCCGGGAGTGATCCCAGTCTGACTGCCAGTGTCAAAGTCAGTGTGCTGACACAAGCGGAACTTGACGAGGAATATAGCGAACCGGAAGGAACGAACTATAAGCTGATAGGTGAGAACTGTTATTCGCTGGATGCAACCACGTTGGACTTTTCATCTGCCGACCGGTATAAACTGGTAAATATCTTCCTGAAACCTCAGAGTGTAAAAGCATTCATGGAAACTGATCCGGAAGCCGTATGGGTATTACCTTTACAGGTTACCAGTGAAACAGACTCTATCAATGCCGAAAAGAATGAATTGTTCCTGAAACTGACAGGAGTGATTACGCCTGCCATTGGCTTTGCCAATTCGGATGTAGAAGTGAAACTGTTGGATTATGGTTCTGTCTCTACATTTACGGAGAAAGTAAAATTCGGTCTTGATACAGATAATAAATGGGATTTGGAGTGTAAATTTGTAGTTGATAAGGAATATATTGCCGAGTACAATGCAGACAATGGAACTAACTTCAAGGTTCTGCCTGAAGGAACTTATACTGTTCCGGAGATGGTAACCCTTCCCAATGGCACTACGAATATGGAACTGGAAGTCACGATAAATGGTGACCAATTGGTACCGGGTGATTATATGCTGCCCGTTAAGATTGCAGAAGTTTCTCAATTTGAGATTTCTGCGGCGAAGGTGGTATCTCCGTTGGCTTTCCGTGTGATGGGACATAAACTGGATCGCGCAGACTGGACGGCAGAAGCCAATACCGAAGAACTGACAGGTGAAGGTGCAAGCGGCAAAGCCGGATGTGCATTGGATGATAATCTTGCGACTTACTGGCACTCAACATGGCAGACAGGAAACTGGGTTAGCTTCCCGTTTGAAATAATCGTAGATACAAAAACAGAACATACTTTCACCCAGTTTGCTTTGATGCAAAGGCAGAATGAAAGCTATACGGATACCAAGTCTGGTAAGTTCTATGTAAGCTCTGACAAGGAGAACTGGACAGAAGTAGGACGATTCTCTATGGAGAAAATACTTGATAGACAGGTGTTCGGCGTTACTCCGACGAAGGGACGTTACTTCAAGGTATCCATCGAAGAGAGTTATAGAGGTACCAATGCTTCTTTGTCCGAAATATATGCTTATGCTTTGGAATAAGCAGATTGCAATAACTGATTTGTAACAATAGTGAAAGAGAGATAGGGACTCTTTTCCCTCGAAAGAGAGAAAGACGAACTATCTCTTTTTTATTTAGTAAAATAGAAAAGGATGAGATACAAAGTGTTATTACTGGTCTTTACAGTAGTATGTGCTTCGTGTGCACAGCGTGCGGACATAAATTACAGGATTGTTACCGGACAACCCTTGCAGGTGATGGAACATTTCGGTGCTTCGGATGCCTGGAGTATGCATGTTTTGGGAAAATGGCCCGAAGAGAAACAAAAACAGATAGCCGACTGGTTATTCAGTACTGAAAACGACGCGAACGGGAAGCCCAAAGGTATCGGTCTTTCCCTGTGGCGGTTCAATCTGGGTGCAGGGAGTACGGAGCAGGGCGACGCCAGCCAGATTGGTTCTCCTTGGATGCGTACCGAATGTTTCTTGCAGCCGGACGGGAGTTATAACTGGGATAAACAGGAAGGTCAACGTAACTTCCTTCGGTTGGCGAAGGAACGCGGAGTCAATAAATTCCTCGCTTTCCTGAATTCTCCTCCCGTTTATTTCACTCAAAACGGACTTGCCACTAATACCGGACGCGATGGTACACTGAATCTGAAAGCGGAACATTATGAAGACTTCGCCCGTTTTCTGGCAAATGTGATAAAAGGAGTTGAAAAGAAAGACGGCATTAAGTTCGATTACCTCTCCCCTTTCAACGAACCGGACGGACACTGGAATTGGATAGGTCCCAAACAAGAAGGTACCCCGGCAACAAAGAAAGAAATTGCCCGTGCCGTACGCCTCATCAGCAAAGAGTTTGTGAAAGAGGGTATTGATACGGAAATCACCATCTGCGAAGCGTCAGACTATCGTTGTATGTTCTCCACACACATGACAAACCATGAACGTGGATACGAAATACAATCTTTCTTCTGTCCCGACAGTGTAGATACTTATTTGGGAAACACCCCGAATGTCCCCCATCTCATTGCAGGGCACAGCTATTGGACCAATACACCTTTAGAAAGTCTGAGAGATTACCGTCGTCAGTTACGTGATACATTGGACAAATACAAAGTTGACTTCTGGCAAACGGAAACCTGCATTATGGGGAACGATGAAGAAATTGGCGGAGGCGGTGGATTTGATCATACAATGAAAACAGCCCTCTATGTAGCCCGTATCATTCATCACGACATTGTTTATGCAGGAGCACGTAGCTGGCAGTGGTGGCGTGCCATAGGAGGTGACTACAAAGACGGATTGCTACGCGAATACACTGATCCCGATCTTCATGACGGTAAAGTGGAAGACTCCAAATTATTATGGATATTAGGTAATTACAGCCGCTTTATACGCCCGGGAGCTGTACGCATGTCTATTAAGGCAACAGACAAATCCGGACAGGTAATCCCGGAAGGAGATACTGATCCCCAAGGACTCATGTGTTCTGCTTATCAGAATACAAACGGACAATGGGTAATGGTAGTTATCAACTACGCTGATCAGGAGAAAAATTTCACTTTCAAAGTGGATGGTTCCAAAGTAAAGTCATGGCAAGGCTACCGCACCTCAGATAAAGCAGGTGAAGATCTTCTACCCATTAAGAAACTGAAAAACGAACAGATAGCAGTAATTCCTGCACGTTCCGTTATCACTTTTGTTTCTCAGGATTAAGAGATTTCACCACAGAGTAACACAGAGGTTCACAGAGTTCAATAATTTCTAAATCAAGAAAATAAAACTCTGTGAACCTCTGTGTTACTCTGTGGTGAAATCCCTATTCTTTCGGCCGCCCAAATCCCTCGCAGACATTCAAACGATGAATATCTACCACTGCACTTATTTCTCCCATCTTCCCTAACAATGTTTCCGCACCATTCTGAATCTTGAAATTGACTTCTTCTTCGTACAATGGAATCATCTGATAGAAATTCACTTCTTCCCCATTAGGCAATTGGCAAACAGCAGCTCCTTCTTCCACATTCTCCGGATTGATCAATAATACACTGGAAAGCTGAGTATTCTCTGCAAACGGTTTCCCGTTGGGTACAGAATGTCCCCAACCTAACCAGGAATCCTCTTCCAATGGCAGACGGGCAAGTATCTTCAGCCAACGCAGCGGCCAGTAATTCTTTTCTTCATGGTCAGAAATATTCCAGTCGGCAGGTAAATATACCACTATCTCCGCACGCTCCAGCTTATACTCAGCCAGTTCCTTAGGTACATTCATCCGATGGGCACCCATGCCCGATGTGACCAGTGTGTAATAGTTCCTTTCAGCCGTCGGCTCGACAATAAAGATATCCACATGGATATCCGGTGAGGCGATTTCATGGAACACATGATCCGAATGACCGAAGAACTTGTCAATATGCGCTTCAAGAGCATCCAATTCCTCCTCTTCGTACATCTCAGGATTATGAGGCAAAACACCATTCTTACAATTTTCAATGTATTCCTTCGCATCTTCATCGCTGGGATCCAATTCCAATGAACGTTCAAAGGCTTTCTGCGCCTTATCCAGTTGGTTCAGATAATAATAAGCATAACCCAGTCGATAGAACCAAAGCGCATCTTCCTTACATTCTTCCTTTACTGAAAGAAGCTGTTCAATGGCTTCATTATAATTCCCCTGATTATTGTATGAGCGCGCCAGAAGCCCCGTCAATTCCGCAGTTCTCTCCTCTTCAGGAACTTTCAGAATAGCGTCAATTATCTTCTGTTCTTCATCGTCCGCGTTCCATTGTTCTATTTGCTGAAGCAACTTATCATGCTTGTTCGTTTTGGTAGCAGTCAGATGATCAATAAAGTCAGCTGAAAAGCCCATTGCTTCATCCTTTCCCTCGCACGAAAGAGTAAACAGGGTGAACTGATGTTCAGTGATAATCTGGCACTGGCACACATATTCATCACTGTCTTCTTCTCCACCCAGATCATAAAGCCTGCACTTACCGTTTTCAAAAAACTTCTCTTCAATCAGCACATTCTCATCGTCTTCCAGATAGTCCGCTTCATCATCGGGCATAGAATACGCCAACATCCGCACTACATGCCAATTCTCGTCTTCTCCATCATAATACCCGCGAGAATCATCCTCTTCAAAATAAAGGTAATTACCCGGAAGATCAAACTTCAGATTTCCTAATGTATAGGTCACTTTGTCCTTGCGATAACCAATCGGAAATTCACTTATGAAATCCGGCAATGCAGAAACATCTACCGGCTCTTTTTCCACCAAACGACAAAGCAACAGATAGTCTTCTTTCGGGAAAGCAAGAGACGTATCCATTGCGGCAGCCTTCTCCAAGTTTTCTATAATAAACGAATTGATTTCCATATCTTCTTCGCTACGCGCGGAAGGCATAAAATAGCAATCTTCCCACAAGGCACTCAAAGCCGTATTCCGATAGAATAATGCATCACGCTCTTCATTATTCCACATGAAAAATTCGCTTGCCAACCTCTCGATACCTTCATCTTTTATCCGTTCGACTAAGTGCTCCGGACATATTCTTCCGAAAGGAGATACCACCGTTCCTTCTATCCCACGGGGCATGTACTTATTGCAATCCCAACAAATGGCAGACATGCTGCAATTCTCCTTCATACGTTCACGGCAGAGTTCTACGATGGCGTTCAACCAACGATAGAAATGTTCGGAACGCATCCGTTCAAAGTCCCTATGCTCATAATATTCCGTATCGTCCTCCACCTCAGTAGAGAAGTCTCTCAGTTCTACCAACTCGTCAACGATATCTATCGCAGCCTTATGAAAACCTGCTCCCAACAGGTTAGTCTGACAATCACCTATGACAGCTATATCATCTTCTTCCTGTTCATAATTGAAGAATATATTTCCTAAACGGCAGACTGATAATTCAGAATAATCTTCTGTATGACTGACAGATGCCTCGTGCCGGGCAGCAACTACATCCAACAATTTCTGGAATGAAGAAATACTTTTGCATTTCGTTGTTAATCTGAAACCTATACTCATGGTTGTGATATATTTATAATTATAGATTCATTTTATTCCTCAGACTCGTCATCCTCCGTTTCATACAGTCTGCACAAGTCACTACCCTGACGGAAGTCGGAAAGATAGAAGTGATATTGGGGATAGTCTTTCAGAAATGGAACAATCTTTTCCATAAATGCCGACTCATCAAACAAAAGAAGATCAATATAGCAGGTACCGGTACCGATAGCTCCCCCTAATAAAAGTCCCAAACCTTCCGGTTCAAGCAATTCCGCCGCCAGACGGTCTTCCAGTTCATAACGGAAATCCAGCACTTTCTTCCCATCACCTTCTTCCTTATTTTCATAGGGGAAAGCGATAAATACA
>OGFG01002990.1_pt1 | contig 12913 bp, 9 predicted proteins | sample 1570761 | NCBI WGS metagenome assembly OGFG01 (sample SAMEA2581938, study PRJEB24529) | metagenome | biome: Human gut stool | place: China | collected 2011 | reverse complement strand
TTTCGCCTCTGCGGAGGCGAGGAGGGGGCAATGAAAACAGACGAAGTCTGCGGTCGCCCCCGACACCCCTTCGCAGCGCACACCCATGCAGCTTGACCGTTATCGTTAGCCGGGAGAACCGGAATTGTCCCCCATCTGCGCCACAATCCTTTCCACATGCCGCCGCGCCTGATTCGCAAACTGCTCCGCCTGCTCCGGGGACTGCGGCGCGTCGCCCATCAGCCCCACAAACTGGCTGACCTTCAAGCCCAGCGCTTCCTGCATCACCGCGTCCGAACCCTGCGGCGCGACGAGGTAGTAGCACAGGAGCGAATCCTCCTGCCCCATGCGGTGCGCGCGATCCTCCGCCTGAGAATGCACTGCCGGCGACCAGTCCAGTTCGCCGAAAACGACGCACGTCGCGCGCTGGAGATTGAGACCGCTTGCCGCGCGAAGGCTGATGCACAGCACGTCCGTCCGCCCGGATTGGAAGCGGTCAACCGCGTTCATTTTCGCCAGCGTCGTCTCCCGTCCGGTGATGAACCCCGGCGAAAACGCCTTCAATTCCTGCTTGTAGATGTCCATCACCTGATGGTGGTGCGCAAACAGCAGCACTTTTTCGCCGCCGTCCAGCAGCGCGCGCACAAATTGGCACACATACGGCGCTTTCGCCACGCCCGTGGCCTGCCGCGCGTGCTGGCTGATGGATTCCTCCAGCATCGCCCGCTCCTGCGCCGAAAGCTGGTCGTCCTGTTTCCAGCGCAGCACGTCGCGCATCACGGGCGCCATCAGCTGGGCGTATACCTTGTCGTTCCAGTCCAGCTCCTGCACCAAACGGCGCTTCGGCGGCAGCTCGCGCAGCACCTCCTGCTTCGTCCGGCGGAGCATCAGCCCCTCCCGCCGCAGGTATGCGCCGAGCAAATCGGGTTTCAGCACAAGCTGATTGCCGTAGCCGCTGCACCACTCGCGCGAAAACGACTCCCAGTCGCCTAAGAAGTGGTAGTCGAGAATGTTGATGACGTTCCAGATTTCGCCGCCGCGGTTGTAAATCGGCGTGCCGGACAGCCCGATAACGCGCTCGCAGCTTTCCGACAGCAGCGACGCGGCGGAGTACTTTTCCGTCCCCGCGTGGCGAAGTTCCTGGATTTCGTCGAAGATGACCGAACGAAAAGGCAGCGTCGGCAGCACGCTCTTCCACCCGCGCAGAAGCAGATAGTGCATGATGTACACGTCCGCTTCCGGCAGGTCGTAGGGCTTCAGCCCACGGATAGTGTGCACGCGCGGCGCTTTGCCGTCCACCCGCAGGAAACGCAGCGTCTCCTCCTGCCAGTTGCGGGTCAGGTGCGCGGGCGGAATCACCAGCGCGGGCAATGAACCGGTGGAGGATAGAAACGCCAGCGCCTGCACCGTCTTGCCTAAGCCCATTTCGTCCGCCAGCAGGCATCGGTCGTGGCTGCACAGGTACGACAGCCCTTCCTCCTGAAATGGGCGTAGCGTGCCCAGAAACGCACCGTCGGGCGGGGTCATGCGCACGGGCATGGTCGATAACTTCGCCTGACGAACCGCGTATTCCCGCGCGCCCGTGACGGCTTTTTCCCACAACGCGCGGTCACTTGCCTTGATTTCCAGCGGGAAGCGCATCATCAGCCAGCAGAGGTCGCCCACCGCCCGCCGGTGCGCCGTGAACCGCGCTTCGCCGCGCCTGCTGCCCGCGCTGCCCGGAAACAGCCGCTTGCACACCTCCGTCACCGACGGGTCGCCCTTCACCACCCAGCACTTACTGCGGCGGTTGTAGCTCAGCGTTCCCAGCGGTGCGCCGGAGGGCGGGTACGGGCGCAGGTACGGCGGAAGCAGTTCCGCTTCTTCTTCATTCATAGTGCAATTCCCCACAGCCGGTTCAGGCATACGCACGAAATCGGCTTTCCGTGAATTCGATTGGGTACGGCGACTGTCCGCTCAGTCACGAGAATTAAGCTGCTGATTTGCCCGCACGCGGCATAGCGGGTCAGCTGCATCACAATGCGCTTGCGGTCAGGCTGTCCGCGCTTGATTTCGATGCCGATGCCGCCGGGGCACACAAGGTCGATGCGGCAGCGCGGGGCGAGCGGGACTTCGTGCGCACAGGGGATTTCCGCCTCCGCAAGGGATGCCCGCACGAGGGCGTGCAGGTCGTATTCGCCCTGCTGGATGGGGGCGCGGATGCCGCGGAGGGCATGGAGGATTTCTGCGAGAGAATCCGCCGCCGTGTTTGTTGGTGTATCCATTAGTAGAGACCCGCCATCGCCTGTGTCAGCTGCCCCATTGCGGACGCAACTTCCGCCGTTGTCGGGGCGGGGAGGGAGATGACGTATTCCAGATTCGTGATGGCGGACTGAATCGCGGAGTAGCGCTGCGCGTCGTTTACAATGTCCATGCTCTGCAATTGCGCGTAGGCTTGCGAGAGCAGAATCTTCGCATCGGGAATCAGCGTGTTCTCCACCATCGTGTTGCTGCCGGAGCTGGATGCGCTCGTGTGGTACGGGCAGGTGCCGCTTGCGCCTAAGACCGCGTAGCTGCCGAGGTACTCAATCAGCACATCCTCATATTCCGTGCCGATGAAGGAGGCCAGCGGGTGTCCCGACGGAATCGTCAGCACGCCGCGCGTGACCGTGTCCGGGCAGTAGGGGGAGGCGAGCAAGCCGCTGACGGAGCAAATCGTCTGCGTCGTGTGCATCTGGCAGGAAACCGTCGGTTCTGTGCCGGCTTTCCAGTAGTCCGTCACGACACCGTAGCCCATCGCGTCGCTGCGGCAAGCGTCGGTGGCAAGCTGCCCCGATACCGCGCATGTCGTCACCTTCACCAAGCCATAGTCGCTGGCGCTGCCCTCCAGAATGTCGCGGTTGGACAGCCCCTGATGAATCTTGCTCATGTAGCTCTGCCACAGCGGGGCGGCGGAGCGGGAGCCGGTGGATTTCGACGACAGCGCCTTGTAGTTGTCGTGCCCAACCCACAGGGCGGAGGAGTAGTAGCCCGTCATGCCAGCGAAGAAAACGCCCTTCTGGTCGGAGTTCGTGCCAGTTTTGCCCGCGACGGTCTGCCCCTTGATTTTCGCGTTTGTGCCCGTGCCGGAGGAAACCGCCTGCTTGAGCATGTCCACGACCATGTACGCCGTGGATTCGCTGAACACGCGGTGACGCTCCTGCTGCTGGTGGCCGTCCCAGATGACCTTGCCCGTGCTGTCGGAAATGCCGAGGACGGAAATAGGCTGCTGATACACGCCGCCGTTCGCCAGCACGCCGAAGGCAACCGCCATCTGCATGGGCGTAATGCCGCTGGAGCCGAGGGACAAGCCGAACGGCGTTGCGTCAATGTGCGCATCGTCAATGCCCATTGCGTGCAGGAAGGCAACGGAATTGTCCACGCCCACGAGGGTCATCAGCGCCTGTGCGGCGGCGGTGTTATGGCTGTTGACGAGCGCCTTGCGCAGCGTCTCCGGGCCGGCATAGGAACTGCCGCCGTAGTTGCGCGGCCAAGAATCCTGCCCGTTTGACCCGCGCCAGCCGGAAATCGGCAGCGGCATGTTCATCACGATGCTCGCGGGGGATGCGCCAAGCTCAATCGCGGGGGCGTACACGGCAATCGGCTTGATGGACGAGCCGACGGGCATGGTCATATCCACCGCGCGGTTGAAGGTTTTCATGGCCGTCGGACGCGTGCGGCTGCCGACAATGGCTTTGATTTCGCCCGTGTGGTAGTCCACAACGACGGCGGCGGCCTGCGGCTCAACCGTTTCGTCGTATGTGCCGTCGGAATTGCGCGTGCGGTAGACCTTGTCCGCCGGGTCGCGCAGGGTGGGGTAGTTCGTCCAGTTTTCCAGCGTATCCTCGACGGTGGACTGAATGGAGGTGTCGATGGCGAGCTGGACGTGGTAGCCGCCGGTGCGCAGCTTGTTTTCCATGGCGTTGCGGTTGGCGGAGGTGTCCTCAAGGTTGTTCAGCTGCAGCAGGATGTCGATGACCTCATCCACCGCGTATTCGACGTAGTGCGCGTAGGCGTACATGCCGGTAGACGTGTTCGGGTCTTTCTCCAGCACATGCGCGGTCGCCGGGTCAAGCGCCTCCTGATACTGCTCGTAGGTGATGTACTGGTTTTCGTACATGCAGCGCAGGACGTAGTTGGTGCGGTCGTTGGTGATGGCGGGGTAATCCACGCCCTCCTTCTGCCGCGTGTAGAAATTCCGGCGCGGATTGTAGTAGTAGGGCGAGTTGCATGTGCCCGCCAGCATCGCGCATTCGCGGAGCGTCAGTTCGCCCAGCGATTTGCCGAAATACCCCTGCGCGGCGGTGTACACGCCGTAGTAGTTTTCGCCGAGGTAGATGGTGTTCAGGTAGCTTTCGAGAATCTGATCCTTTGTGTAGCGCGTTTCCAGCTGCATGGCGAGGTACGCTTCCTGAATTTTGCGCTTGTAGCTCTGCTCGGAGGAAAGGAGCGTATTCTTAATCAGCTGCTGGGTGATGGTCGAGCCGCCCTGCGTGGAGGAGGAGGAAAGGTTCGACACGAACGCGCCGATAATGCGCTTGATGTCCACGCCGTTGTGCGTGTAGAAGCGCGCGTCCTCCACGGCGATAAAAGCGTGCTGGAGGTATGTCGGCATGGCCTGAATCGACACGATGACGCGGTTCTCCGAGCCTTTGTATTCGGTGATGAGGTTGCCGTTGGCGTCGTAGATGAAGGAGGTCTGCGCCTGATCGTCAATCGCGGCGAGGTCAAGCGTCGGGGCAGTTTCCATGTACCCCTTCGCAATGCCGACCACCGCGCCGACTGCTGCCAGCCCTGCCACCAGCACCAGCACCGCAAAAATGCGGATGACGTTGACGGCAATCGACAGCACGAAGTTCGGCTTCTTCATCTCCGGCTTGAAAATGGAGTGCTTGTAGACCTTTTCCTCCTCCGGCAGCGCTTCGCTATCATCCGCCGAAGCGTTCCAGAAGTCCTCGTGCGCGAACATGTCCGCCTGCCCCGCAACTTCCACGGGGTCGTCGTCGTCCGCCCAGTTCGGGTCGTACTCGTCAGGAGAATCGCCCTGCGGGTTGTCCTGATAGCCGTCCTGATAGGAAAAATCGTCGTTTTCCGGCACAAAGTCCGGGGAATTGCTGCGTTTCTTCACTGCTTCAGCCCCTTTGCGCCGTAAGCGGCATAATGCGCGCCCCGGCGGAATATGAAGGAATGTGCTATTTCCGGCTTCACCCGCGCTATCGTGGCGCATTTTCATCCGAAAATAGCATAATCCGCAGAGCAAACAAAATTGCATCCTATATTATAGCACATATTCGCTCATCCTGCAACGGCAGGTCAACGAAAGGAGGATGCACCATGCCCCAGACAAACAACGAATCAGAAGCGAAAATTCCTGCAAAGCGCCGAAAATCTCCCCGGCGGCGGTGGAAACGCGTGCTGTGGCTGCTGCCTGTGCTGATGACGCTGCTGATTCTCCGCGTCGAGCGCAACGTGACCGACGTCGTGCTGACGCTCTCGCAGGCGACGGCGCGGTCGCTGGCGATTCAGGCGCTCAATGAGGCTGCCTCTGAGATGCTCGGACTCGGTGTGCATTACGCCGACCTGATGACCGTCGAGAAGGACGATCAAGGGCAAGTGCGCCTGATTCAGGCGAATACGCCGGAGATGAACCGTCTGGCGGCGCAGGCGTCCCTGCTTGCGCAGGAGAGATTGACCGCCATGGGGCAGAAAACCGTCGTCGTGCCGCTGGGCAGTGCCGTCGGGCTGGCGCTGCTGGCGGGCGCGGGGCCGGGCATCGCCGTGCAGATTCTGCCTGTCGGCTCGGTGCAGGCGGCGTTCAGCACCGATTTCACCACCGCCGGCATCAACCAGACACGCCACCGCATTTCCCTCGTCCTGACTGCGAACGTGCAAATCGTCATTCCGACCGGCGCGAAAAACGTGCAGGCCAGCACGCAGATGGCGATGGCGGAAAGCATCATCGTCGGGCAAGTGCCGGATTCCTTCGCCGAGGGCGGCAGCGACAACAGCATCATCGACCTTGCGCCGTGAGGGGGAATGGGGTATAATAGAACCGAAATCCCGCTGATTTCAGCAGAAAGAAGCATTACCATGCGCGTTCTCGACATTGACCTCGACTTTTTCCTCGCTGATTGCTGCCCTCTTGCCGAACTGGGCGAGCGCCCATCCCTCCCCGGACATGAGCCGTGGGAAGCATCCGCCGTCCGCGCGTTCCTGGAAAACCAGTGTGGATTGTCAAAAAAACATCCCACGCCCGGCAAAATCTTCGAGACGCACGACGGCGCGCTCCGCTTCTGGGAGGAGCAAATCGCCGCCGGACGCCTGACCGCCCCCTTCGACGTCACCCACGTTGACGCGCACAGCGACCTCGGCATCGGCTATCCCGGCCCGAACTTCGTGCTGTTCAACGTCCTGTCCATGCCCGTCCAAAAGCGGCTGGACTACACCGCCTTCTATGCCCAGAAGAAGCTCGATGAGGCGAATTATCTGCTTTTCGCGCTGGCGATGCGGCGGATTTCGTCGCTGGATAACGTGCGCAATCCGCGTTCGCGCCCGGATATTCCGTCGGTGCTGCTTGATGCGGATGGCAACATCCATCTCAATTCGCTCACGGCGCAGATGTTCGCGGCGAAAAACGGCGCAGAGCCGACCGTGCCCTTCCGCGTGTACGACGACTACCGCGATTTCCGTGCGGCGGGGGCGTATGACTTCGTGACGCTCGCGATTTCGCCGCGGTACGCGCCGAAGGAGGCGGATGGGCTGGTGGAAATTGTGCGTGAATATATTTTTTAAAAATCGTGATTTTAAGTATTGACAAAATAGAAAATATGCGTTATATTATAGATGGTTCTAATGGAATAAAAAACGACCAACGAAAGCAAAATAATGAGGTGGTGCCAATGGGTTAATTGTAAAGAGGACGGTTGTAGTGAATACGAACGACAGTTAAGGAGAAAAGGCATATGAAAAAATATATTGCACTGATGCTTACATTGATTTTAACTTGCACGTTTGCATCTTCTGCACTGGCTGTGACAGTGAAAGGACCTGGAAAAACGGTTACTGCGGCAACAGGAACCAAAAGCTCTGAAAGCGCAGAGCCTTATCTGACGGTGCTGGTTTTTTCGACATCTGGTGATGGATACTTCGTTTTCTGGGTAAGAAATAATTCAAATGATAAGCAAGTAACACCTGCGTATTATATTAATAGTCTTGGGACGAAATCCATCTATTATATGAGGAAAAGTCGAGATGCAGGATATGTGAAGGCTGGCGTTAGTTATTCTGCGCGCTTCAGAACGAACAAATCTGTTCCGGAAGATGCAGAAAGCACAATCCACGTGGGATTTGCGCCGTAAAATGCCATGTGTGCGGAAAAGCCTTTGACAGGGCGCTTCCGCCTACTTGTTTTTGCGAAAGGATGAGCAAAATGAAAAAATATGTTGCCCTAATGCTGATTTTCCTGCTGGGATGCAATCTTTCGGTTAGCCGTGCGGAAGAAAAAACACTGACAATTGCCACCAACAACTACTACGCGATGATGGAAACAATGGAACAATTTGAACAGGAAAGCGGCATCAGCATCACCTGCGAAAAGTCCGTAGACATCATGGACACGATTTCGACCGCCTACGTTATCAAGAATCCCGACATTGATTTGTTTGTTTTCACTGCTTACGACGGCTTATATACCCTCAAAAACATGAAATACTACGCGCCGCTAACCGGCAGCGCGATTTTGCAGGACGCTTTCCAGCATGTCTATCCCGCTCTGCGCCCCGTCTGCACGGATGACGATACGCTGATGGGCTGGATAATAGATGCTTCCCCGATGGGCATGATGGTCTTGACGGAATATCTGGACGAATGGGGAATGAAGTCGCCCGAAACCTTCGACGAACTGCTGGATGTGTGCAACGAAATTCTGGAAGAAGGGCTTCTGCCGGAAGAGACAGGGCTTCTGATGCAGGAATACACCCAGTCGGGCATGATGGACTTGTTCATGAAGTATTACATCATGACCTCCCTGCAGGAGGGACGCAGGCTGGACTTTACGGACGAAACGTTTCTGCATTACGTCCAGCGCATCAAGGACGAACTGCCCGCGGAAGAAGAGCCGCGCATGGCATTTGAAAATATTTTCATGATTCCGGGTGCTTCGTCCGCCCCGTCGCAGATGATTCAATTCGTGCCGCGCATTTTCCCGGAGCAGAACAGCGCGGTTGAAACGTATGTGACCATTGCTGTGGTGAACCCCTACGGCAAGAATCAGGAAGCCGCGATTCAGTTTTTGGAATACTGCGCGACACATCTGACAGATGGAAGTTACTTTATCTATGACAACCTGACCGAGCCGATTGAAAATCCGTCGATGGTGGCGCAGCTGGATGAACTTGCGGAAAAAATCGCACTGCTGGAACAGAAAGCAGATAAAGAGCGCGCGGACGAGGACACCCTGCGCGACTTGCAGGATCAGTACGCAAACATGGAGCAGTGGCGTTATTTCTCTTCGACGGAGGACATTGCGTACTATCAGGAGATGGCAAAATCGCTGTATGTGTCAGAGGGTTCGCCGCTGACGTATGATGACGCGCTTCAGGTGTTGGTGCAGCGCTATCTGAACGGCGCGTTTGATGCGGCGACGTTCGCGAAGGAATGCCAGAATCATGTGGAAATGATTTACGCGGAAATCGGCGAATAATCAATAGAACCAAAAAACCTCGCGGCATTACCTGTCGCGAGGTTTTTATGTGGAAGCAATGTGGATAACTCAAATCCCCGTTGCGGATTTCGCGGACGTGGCGATATTCTCCGCGTGGTCGCCAATACGTTCGAGGTTCGTCAGCATGTCCAGATAAATCATGCCGTTCTTCGCGGAACACTTGTGGTTCTTCAAGCGATCCATGTGGTGGCTGCGCAGGGCTTCGGTCGTCGTGTCGATTTCGTCCTCCACGCTCTCCACTTCGCCCAGCAGCACATTGTCCGTCACCTGCGCCTTGAACATGTCCAGCGAGCGCTGCACCTGTGCGCGCACAAGGTTCGACAGGCTTTCCAGCTCCTGTACCGCCTTGGGCGAGAATTTCACCTCATCCTGATTCTTCAGCTGCGCGGATTCGAGGATGTTCTGGCTGTGGTCGCCAATGCGCTCCATGTCGTTGACGACGTGGAAGAGCGAGCCGACCAGCTTCGTGTCCTTCTCGGACAGGTCAAGCCCTTTCACTTCCACCAGCGAATCGGTGATTTCGCGGTTCAGGTAGTCCAGCACATCCTCGTTCCGCGCCAGCTCTTCGGACTTCTTCGCGTCCCACTCGTTGAAGCACTCCATCGCCCGCTGGAAGTTGCCCATCGCAATGCCGCCCATGCGCTGCACTTCGTTGAACAGCTGCGCCACGGCAATCGGCGGCGTCTTGAGCATACGCGCGTCAAAGTAGAGCAGCTTCATTTCCTCGGCGGTCGAGCCGTCGCCCTTGATCAGCAGGCACGCCAGCTTCTCCAGCCAGCTTGCGGCGGGCAGCAGCAGCGCCGTCGTCGTGACGTTGAAGAGAATGTGGACAATGGCGATTTGCAGCTTGAGGTTGCCGGGGGAGAGCATCTCGACCCAGCTTGCCAGCGGCAGACAGCAGGCGATGATGACGAAAATCACCGTGCCGATGACGTTGAAGAGCAGGTGCACCGTCGCCGCGCGCTTGGCGGTGGAGTTTGTGCCCGCGCACGCCAGCAGCGCCGTGACGCAGGTGCCGATATTCTGCCCGAAGAGGATGAAGATGGCGCTGTCCAGCCCAATCAGCCCCTGCGCGACGAGCGTTTGCAGGATACCGATGCTGGCGGCGGAGGATTGCAGGACGGCGGTGATGCCCGCGCCAATCAGCACGCCCAGAATCGGGTTGTTGATGGACGCCATCGCCGTCTGGAAGCCCTCCCACGTCCGCAGCGGCTCCATCGCGCCGGACATGGTGTTCATGCCGATGAACAGGATGCCCAAGCCCATCGTGATGGTGCCGAACTGCTTGGCGGTTCTGTACTTGTCGGGAAGATTCGAGAGAATCAGCCCCAGAAACGTGAAGATGGCGGCGAAATCAATCTGCACAGACAGCAGCAGCGACGTGACCGTTGTGCCGATGTTTGCGCCCATAATCACGCCGACCGCCTGCGTCAGGGACATCAGCCCCGCGTTGACGAAACCGACGACCATGACCGTCGTCGCGGAGGAGGACTGCACCACCGCCGTGATGGTGATGCCCGCGAGCATGGCGAGGAAGCGGTTGCCCGTCACCATGCCCAGCAGCTTTTTCAGCCGTGTACCCGCCGCTTTTTCCAGCGCTTCGCCCATCAGCTGCATCCCGAACAGGAACAGCCCCAGTCCGCCGAACAGGGATAAGACATTCATAATCGTCATGATGGTTCGTTTCCTCCGAGCGTGCCGCAATGCAGCAGAATTCCGCCTGTGCGGGGAAAAATCGCATACATACCTACTTTACCACACTTTGCGCTTGTTTTCAACTGAATTTTACGTATTCATAGAGATTTCAGGCGGCGTTCAAAAAGCCGCCCCGAAAGGCGGCGAATGTCAAATTCGCAGCGGATGCCGCTTGGCAAATCAACATCTTGCGCGGAATGATCCCTGGGCCTGACGCACCATATGGTAAAACGTCCCTTCTCCGCTGAGCGTCACCCGCTTCACCGGCTCGCCCACCACCCGGAATCCTGCCTTCTCGTAGCAGCGAACGGCGCGCGTGTTCCACGTCCGCACTTCCAGATACATCGGCTTGCCCGGATACAGCCGCTGCGACAAGCCGCACGCCAGCGCCGTCATCTGCGTGCCGTACCCCTGTCCGCAGTGGTCGGGATGCGCCCCGATGCCGAAAAACACCTCGTCGCCCTCATCGGACAGGTTCACGAAGCCCACCAGCGTTTCGCCATCGTAAAAGGAATAGAAATTGTTTGCCGGATTCGCGAAACCGTATCCGTGCTTCTTCTGCTCGGCATACGGCGGATTGTTGTACATCGCGTATTCGCCGGGGTACTGCCACGCGCAGATGGCTTCCTTCTCGGTTTCGGTGGTCGGATGATACGTCAGCATGGGCGTTTTCCTCCTTGGGGATATTTCTGATTATGCAAAAAACCGGAGGCAGCCCGCGCCGCCCCCGGTCAAATCCTCGATTATTGCAGCACAATGCCTTCCGCTTCCAGCTCCGCGCGGGTGCAGAGCCGCAGCGTCACAAAGTTCTGCTGGCAGATGATGTAGCCGCCGCCTTCGCGCGTGTCCTTGTTCTCCAGCGTCACGATGCCCTGCGCGATGCAGTCGTGGTCGGCGCAGCTGGCGTCGGTCATCTCGATGCTCGTCTCCGTGACGTGGATGATGTTCACGCACACGCCGTGGATCAGCCGGTAGTACCCGTCCTCCAGCAGCGGAATCGGCTCGTACGTCTTCGTGCCGACCGTCACAAGCAGGAACGCGACGGCTTCCGACGGGTCGCGAACCGCGCTTGCCATCGGGGAGGGCGCGATGCCGGGGTCAGTGCCGCGCGTCGCCGGGTTCAGCTTCGCGAAGCTCAGCGATTCGTTCGATGCCGCCAGAATCGCCTGCGCGTCGGCGAGGGTTTCCTGCGTCGTCGTCAATTCCGCCTCTGTCGCGGCAAGGGTTGCCTTTGTGGCTTCCAGCTCCGTCGTGGCGGTGGTCAGGCTGTCCTTCGTTGCGGCGAGTTCATTTTCCGCGGTGGTCAGGGTGTCCTTCGTCGCGGTGAGTTCGGCTTCCTTCGCGGTCAGGGTGTCCTTCGTCGCGGTGAGTTCGGCTTCCTTTGCGGTCAGGCTGTCATTTGTCGTCGTGAGCTCGGCTTCGGTGGCGGTCAGCGCCGTCTTGGTGTCGGACAATTCCGTCGTGGCGGCGGCAAGGGTGCCCTTCGTCGCGGTCAGCTCGGTTTCAGTGGCGGACAGGCTGGTTTTCGTGTCGGACAGCTCCGTCTGCGCGGCAGTCAGCGTGTTCTTCGTCTCCGACAGATCAGCTTCCGTCGCGGCGAGCGCTTCCTTCGTGTTCTCCAGTTCATATTCCTTTGCCGGCAGGGATGCCTTCAAGGTCTCCAGTTCGTTCTGCGTGGTGGACAGCGTGTCCTTCACAGCCGCCAGTTTGGTCTGGGTGATCATCAGCGTGTCCTTCGTGGATGCCAGCGTGGTGTCGCGGCTGTTCAGGGCAGTCTGCGTTTCGGCGAGGGTGGCTTCGGTGGACGCGAGGGTGTCCTTTGTGGCGGACAGCTCGTTTTCACGGTCAGCAAGTGCGCCCTGCGTTTCTGCGAGGGTGGCTTCGGTGGATGCGAGGGTGTCCTTTGTCGCGGACAGTTCAGTTTCGCGCTCAGCAAGCGTGCCCTGCGTTTCGGCGAGGGTGGCTTCGGTGGACGCAAGGGTGGTCTGGGTATCCGTCAAGGCGGCGGCGGTCGTGTCCAGCGTGGTCTGCGTGTCCGCGAGGGTCGCTTCGGTGGACGCGAGGGTGTCCTTCGCGGCGGACAGGCTGTTTTCGGTGTCCGTTAAGGAGGATTGGGTGGAGGACAGCGCGCTCTGCGTGTCCGTCAGCTGATTCCGGGTGTCCGTCAGCGAATTGTGGCTGACGATGAGACCGGCGCCAAGTGCGATGGAGGAAACTGCCAGCACGATGGCGGCAATCATCCAGATGATGGTCTTTTTCCGGGCGGCAATGGGACTCATAGCAATCCTCCTAACAAGCGACGAAAATGGGCAGAAAACTTCCGTTTTTTCCAGTTTACCACCATCGGGGGAAGTTGTCAATCTCGAATTTCGCGGAAGCACAAAAAACGCCCCTCCGCCGACAAAAGCAGAGGGGGCAGGGGAAGGCGGATTAGGGCACCACCGCACAATTCGGCGGCGCGTCTGACGATGTCTTTTCCGCCATCTGCGGCATGCAAAT
>OGFG01002984.1_pt1 | contig 12937 bp, 10 predicted proteins | sample 1570761 | NCBI WGS metagenome assembly OGFG01 (sample SAMEA2581938, study PRJEB24529) | metagenome | biome: Human gut stool | place: China | collected 2011 | reverse complement strand
GAAAGCTCAAGAGCCTTGCTGATAGGCTGACCCTTAATCATTTCAGTAGCCATAGAAGATGATGCAATTGCAGATGCACAACCAAATGTATTGAACTTTACATCTGTAATAATATCATCCTTAACTTTAATATAAATTTTCATAATATCGCCACACTGAGCGTTACCTACTTCACCGATACCGTCAGCGTCTTCAATCTTACCAACATTTCTTGGGTTAGTAAAATGGTCCATAACCTTTTCGCTATAAAGAGCCATTATTTTTCCTCCTTCATCATTCTTTCCCAAACAGGTGACATACCTCTTAGATATGTTACTACTTCAGGAACAACCTTAATAATATGGTCAATCTCTTCTTCAGTATTAAATTCACTAATAGAAAGTCTTAAACTACCATGGGCAATTTCTACAGGTACACCAATAGCAAGTAGAACATGGCTTGGGTCAAGGCTACCACTTGTACAAGCTGAACCGGAAGATGCTTCAACACCCTTTTGGTCTAGCCATAGCAAGATACCTTCACCTTCGATACCTTCAAAGCACATATTAAGTGTACCGGGAAGGTGATGTTCCATATTACCATTAAGTCTTGACTTTTCAATACCCTTTAGTCCATCAACCAGCTTGTTACGAAGTGAAGTTACATACTTCATATTCTTATCAAGATTTTCAGTTGCTTCAACTAAAGCTGCTGCCATACCAACAATACCCGGCATATTTTCTGTACCGGCTCTCTTCTTTCTTTCCTGAGCACCGCCCTCAATAATGTTGGTTAGCAAGATACCCTTGCGAGCATACAAAGCACCAACACCCTTAGGACCATGGAACTTATGACCACTCATAGAAAGCATATCAATATTCATTTCTTTTACATCAACCGGAATATGTCCAACGGCTTGTACTGCATCTGTGTGGAACAGTACACCTTTTTCGTGACAAATTGCACCAATTTCTTTAATTGGCTGAATTGTACCGATTTCGTTATTTGCAGTCATTATAGTAACAAGACAAGTTTTGTCTGTAATTGCATTTTTAACATCCTCAGGTTTTACAATACCATCAGAATAAACATCAAGTAAAGTTACTTCAAAGCCTTCCTTTTCAAGAGCCTTTAAAGTATGAAGAATTGCATGGTGTTCAAACTTACTGGAAATAATATGATTTTTACCTTTACGCTTACCCATATAAGCAGCTGAGCGTAATGCTTGGTTATCTGCTTCACTACCACCGGATGTAAAGTAAATTGTTGATGGTTCGGCATTAATGCACTTAGCCACCTTTGCTCTGGCATCTTCAAGATATTCTTTAGCCTTTTGGCCAATAGAGTGAAGTGAGCTTGGATTACCGTAAACATCTGCAAACATTGGCATCATAGCATTTAAGGCAGTATCACTAATTTTTGTTGTTGCTGCATTATCAGCATAAACTAACATTGGTTTCACTCTCCTATTTCCTATAAACTTTATAGGAATAAAATAACACATAATTCCTAACATGTCAATAGGAATTATGCGTATATTCTTTATAAAATATTCATTTGTTGTTTTTTATCCGTTAAAACCTGTAATATCCTTAATAACTTCACCTGCAATAATAAGTCCCACCACACTTGGAACGAAAGCGATTGAACCTGGGACAGTTCTTTTATTTGTAACTTCTTCACTTTCCAAAGGCTTTAGTGGTTGCTCCTTAGAATAAACAACCTTTAGCTTTTTGATGCCTCTTTTCTTTAATGCACCACGCATTACTCTTGCTAATGGGTCCATACTTGTTTTGAAAATATCAGTTACTTCAAATGCAGTTGGGTCAAGTTTGTTACCTGCACCCATTGATGAAATTAATTTTACATTATACTCCTTGCATTTTTCTGCCAGACCGATTTTTCCGGATACTGTATCTATTGCATCAACTACATAGTCAAATCGTCTGAAATCGAAATTCTCGGCATTTTCAGGTAAGAAAAAGCAATCATACTTATTAACAACTGTTGATGGGGAAATATCCTTAATTCTTTCTTTCATAACATCAACTTTCAACTTACCTACTGTTGAATGAGTTGCAATAATCTGTCTGTTAATATTAGTTAAAGATACAGTATCGTTGTCAATAATATCAATTGTACCTACACCACTTCTTGCAAGTGCTTCAACGGTGAAACCACCAACTCCACCAACACCAAAAACTGCTACTCTTGAATTCTTTAATTTTTCTAATCCATCAGAACCAATCAAAAGTTCTGTACGGGAATACTGACTTATCATTTTACACCTCTATACAAAGAATGGTCGGACTAAGCCGACCATTACTTTACTCTACTTTACCATTAATTAAATCTTCAATAGTTACACTTTCAAGGTAACTATCAATTACACTATCAAGTTTTTTCCACATTGGAAGAGTAATGCAGTCGTGAGCTTCGTTACACTGAACATCACCACAATTTACACAAGCTACCGGTGCAAGAGAACCTTCACTGGCCTTTAAAATCATACCTACTGTATATTCACCGGTTGGTCGGTTAAGTTTATAACCACCTTTTTTGCCACGCAAAGAGTCAAGCAAACCATGCTTATTTAAATTTGACACAATGCTTTCCAAATATTTCATTGAAATTAATGACCGTTCTGAAATATCCTTTAGTGAGATATATTCATCATTGCCGTTAATAGCAAGGTCAATAATAACTCTAAGTGCATATCTTCCTTTAGTTGAAACTATCACTAAATCACTTTCCTTAAACAGTAAAATTACTGTGCCATTTTAGTTGGTGCTTGTTGTAAATAAGCCTTTGCACCATCTGTTTTGCCATCAACCTTAAATGTACCGTCTTCCTTAGAAAGTACAAATGTGTTTTCTACATAATCACCTGTAGTTGCATTAGTTGTTGATGCAATATAAACATAGATATATTGGTCACAAGAAACTGTCTGTGTGTAACCTACAATAAATGATTCGTAACCTGCACAAGTATCCTTGTACTGATTATAGATTTCTTCAATTTCAGCATCTGTATAAGCTGATGAGAAGTATATCTTGAACTTAGTTAAATCACCCTTAGCACAAGCATCTTCAATATCAGCATAGAAGCTCTGAGCTGTCTGTACTGCTGCAGTGTCGTTAGCAGTTGATGACTGAATGTAAGAATCAACACTTTGTGCAGTTGTTGGAACTGTTGTAGCAGGAACAGTAGTTGTATTCTTTGCTGCAGTACTTGTAGATACTGTAGAAGGAACAGTTGAAGTTGTTGTACCTCCACCTGGCTTTGAGTTACTATTACATGATGCAACAAAAATAATAATCAAGCAAATAACAATTACTACCACACAACCACCTGCAACAAACTTCCAAGTGTTGCTCTGTTTATCATCTACATATGTATCGTTATAATCTTCTTTTTTCTTTTTCTTAGGCTTTGACTTTTTCTTTGGTTTTTCAAATGAACTTGTAATGTTCTTATCTTCAACAGGAGGTTCTTTTGTAGAAACCTTAGGAATAAAGCCCGTGTTTGAAGATGTATAAGAAGAAATATCTTCATATTCATCTTCATGAACTTTCTCTACAGGTGAACCGTTAAAAGCTGCATTAATCTCTTTTTCAAAAGTTTTTAGATGGTCAGGCATTTCACTACCATCAATACCCTTTAGAAAGTTAGTTTCTTCGCCACAATTAGGGCAAACTTTACTGTTTATATCAATATCCTTACCACATTTTTTACAAAACATAAAATCCTCCTTATTCCTCTAGCTTATGCCACCAGTTAGTTGCCGGTTCAACTACATTTCCATATTCATCATAGGATTTTGTGTTGTAGCCTTCCGGAACTTTAATAGCTAACCAAATTGCACCACTGTCTTCAACATAATAGTCAACAACCTTCTGAACATTAGTGTTCCATTCCAAATAATGACTGGAACCTGACTTACTGTGCTGGTCATATAACAAATCTGTATAAGCTGTGAAAGTATAGTTTTTATCTAAGAATTTCTTTGCTACTGATTCAGCCTTAGAACGCTCATCGTTATAAAGTTCTATACTGATAGAGAATTCAATATTTTTGTTTTGTTCAGAACCCTCATTCTCAATACCAAAGTAATATTTCTTTTCTTTCTTTAAGTCAGCAGTTAATGTTGTTGTATGGTTTTTGCCACTACTGCTTTCATCTGTCTGGGCATTTCCCATTGTACTAAAGTCATTAATCTTTAGATAACCGTCAATTGATGCTTCAACAGTAATTGTGTACTTTGCACTTTCATAAGGAACAAAGCTAAATAAATAACCTGCACCGTAACCTGCCTTTGATGTTGTATAAGTTTCTTCATCATTTACTCTAACAGGTGTAACATTAAGTGCTTCACCTTTTTTGTTAGTTGGTGTAAAGTTAATGTCATTTTCTGTAGCATAAACCATTGACTGAGAACCGGGTACACCTTGAATATAGCTATTGTTGCTATCTTTCATTATATCTTCACCGATAGAAGTAACTGTTTCAGGAATAAAAATATCAGAAAGTTTATTACAAGAAGCAAAAGCCTTGTCACCGATTTCTGTTATACCGTCTTGCAACTTAATATAATGAAGTGACTTACAATTAAAGAAAGCTCTTTCGCCTATTCGTTTAAGTGTACTTGGCAAAGTAACGGACTTAATGTCACTTTCGGCAAAAGCCATATCTGCAATACTTACAACGGACTTGCCGTTAATTGTGTCGGGAATTTCAATTGTAGCATCGCTACTCTTTGTACCGGTGATTTCAACACCACCATCAACACTTGAATATTTATAATTTGTATCGGAAAATACATGGATAATGCCCTCTTTGTCAAGGAACATTACGCCACCACCTAAGATACAGATTATTAAAATAATAATCAAAACAGGCTTAAATACTTTCCACTTTTTATTTTCATGATATTCGTCATCATCAAACATATCGTCACTGTAGTAGTTTTCCAGATAACTATCATCTTCATCATATTCCAGCTTAGGTCCTGTATAAGAAGTGTGACCATATGTGTTTTTGTAAGCAGTATGTTTACTGCTATAGTCTGCAAGTTGTTTCTTGGTATTATTAATAGCTATAATCTTTTCATCTTCAGATATAACATATCCACAACCTTTACAACTATTAAAAGAATTGCCGTTTTCACGAGAACATTTCGGACAAATCCACAAAGAAAATCACCTTCTCCTTATCTATAATAATCTGCCTTATAATTATTCCACAATTTTTCTACTTTAGAAGTGGAATTTTCTTCCTTTGCCTTAGAGATTGGCTCAATGTATTCATTAAACATCTTCTTTGTTCTTTCAAAGAAGTAGTGCTTTAAGTCCTTAAAATCATCAAAACCAAATGCAACAATCATAATAGCAAAGTCGTCTTTTGCAAATTCACCAACAAGTCTTCTTAGTAAGCTTTCCCACTGAGCAACATTCTTAGCTCTGTTAAGTGTATAAAGTAAAGCATACTCAAATTCCATTGGTGTTGCAAAGCTACCATAAGCACCGTCTGTTGCAGTTACTAAAATAGTAGGTGCATCTGTTCTGACTGTTTTAATATTAATCTTAAAGTCAGTTTCAGCATTTACAAGGTTAATAACTCTTGGTTTCTTGGTTTCATCAATAGGACTAATCTGTTCAACAACATCATCCTCTGTAATCTGACAAAGACCGTTCTTGTCAAGGAAATAACCTCTACTGTTACCTGCCCAAAGATACTCAAACATAATACTGTCTTTCTTGCTATAATCACAAGCAATGATACTTGCAGTTGTTGGTACTAAAGCAGTATCCTGATTATCGGCAAAGTTCTTCTTTACCTTATCAATATATTTCTTCAAGTCGGAAGTCAGCTTAATGCTATCCATTTCACTAAAAGTAAAGTTACCGTTTTGGAACATTTTTATTGTGCTTTCTGCTGCCAATCTACTGGAAATATAGCCACCGGTTCTTGTACCTAACTTTGAGTATGTAGTTGAGTCCATCTCACCAAATCCATCAAACACACCGATAAAACCACCATTGTCGTTGAAACAATAGCTATAGCTGTCTTCATCTCTGCCTTCACTGCCACGACCTGTAACAGATAGGGCAATGTTTAATTTTCTAATGCCCATTTTTACATCCTTATAATTCTCCATAAATACCTCTGCCCTAAAATACAATCTTATTTTTCTATATATCTACAATATCAAACATATTTTGCATATAAATTCATTATACAAAAACTAGTTTATTTCATCAATGATTATGACTATTTTGTAATAATAAAAAAGTTAACAAGAAAATACATAAGTTGTACTAACTTGTTAACTCCTCTAATTCACACACAATAACTGTAATGTTGTCGTTACTTCCTTGCCCTAATGCTTGGGAAACCAAAATATCCGATGCATCAGTTACCGACTGTGCTACATGACAAAGAACCCCTACTTCTTCATCATTAAGTTTTTCTGTTAAGCCATCGGAACAAATAATATATCTGTCACCGTTACAATACTCTTCTGTAGAAAGTGCCGGTGAAAATTCCTTTTCTTCTTCACCCATACCAACATACTGAGTAATAATATTTTTGAAAGACTTAAGTTCTTCCGGCAACACATGGTCAACAGACAACTGTTCTATCTTTCCGTTTCGTACTTTATAAATTCTTGAGTCACCAACATTGCCTATAGAAATTTCATTCTTTCCAAAGACAATTCCGGCAAATGTTGTACCCATATGCTCAAGCTGATTTTCTTCAGCATAAGTATGAACCTTGATGTTCATTTCCTTTGCACATTCAAGAATATGGTCTGAAAGGCTTTTGCTTTCGTCCCCAAAGTTATAATTTCTTGCAACATCAGTAGCCATTGAAGAAGCAACCTCACCTTGCTCTCCACCACCCATACCGTCAAAGACAGCTAGGATTTTACTATCGTCACTGAGAATTTCTCCATAATAAGAGAAATCTTCTTCATCATTTATATCTCTTGAATGTCCGTCACAAAGCAAATTATCTTCATTATTTTTACGAACATTTCCTGTTGTACTCATTGCGTGATATTTAATTCTGTAATGCTTATTTTCCATATAATCACCGCAAAATCCCTATTGTTTTACAATATTATAACACATCAACAACAAAATTGCAACCTACCCACTAAAACACAAAAAAGCAGTTCCTTTTTTGTAGAAACTGCTCAATTGAAATATTTACTGTTTACATTATATAATCGGCAACTGCCTTACCTACATCTTCACCTAAAACAGAACGAAGAACAAACGAAACTGAGGTTTTGAAGATACCGTTTATAGAGTCCTTAAACTCTGCACCACCTGACTGTACCTTTGATTTATCCACCTTAATGTCACTTATATTAGGAGTATCACTAATCAGCAGTTCACCGTAAAGAGTGCTTTTGTTACCGATTGAAAGGTACTTCTTGTCACCTTTTGTAAATGTACCGATATTGGTGTTGTCATTTACTCTGTTTACAATCTCATTGTCATAGTAGTAAACCTTATACACAATATCCTTGTCCTTTTTATTAGCAAGGTTCTTTGCATTATCCTCTAAAGTTTCTGCAATAGTTTTAGGGTCAAATTTATCACTTTTACCACCTAGCACATTGTAGTAAATATACTTAGTAACCTTCTGAGTTTCCTCATCGGATTTCATTTTATCTGCAACACTTGAAAGGATATTGGCAAACAGCTTGTTGTTGAAAGTAAAGGTAGTTACATCACATTCCATACCCTTAAATTCTTCGGTACTTTCCTTAATAAAACCATCTTCGATTTTACCTGAAATACATTCCTTTGAGAATGTATATGCCCACTTTGCAAGTTCAATTTTTCCTACTTCATAATCTTCTTTATTTACAGTAGTAGGTACTGTTGTTGAAGTAGCAGTTGTTGTGGTTGTAGTTGCAGTAGTAGTTTTCTTCTTATTATTTTTGCTACTTGATGAACTTTTCTTTTTAGGGGCTTTTTCCTTAAGATTTATAACATAAGGCTCACTCTCATTAATTGAAGAAGAAAGGTAGTTACCGTCAATAAGCAACTCATAATCCATAATGTTGAAAACATTGAACTCTGCCTTTAACTTATCCTTTTCAACTGACCTTTCAACATCAACTGCAATGTCAGAAGAATCAGCACCTGTAAATGAAAGAATAGATTTATAATCCTGACCTAAAGCAAGGTTGCCTTTTACAGAAAAATCTTCACTTGCAATAGCAGAAATATTCATACCTTCTTTGTAAACATAATAATTTACCGGACCTAAAATTGCCTTTAGAATTTGGTTTCTCAGTGCGTAGCAAGTAACACCACCACCGATAATCAGCACCAAAACAACAATTAAAATAATACCTGCAGGTCTCTTAAAGAAAGGCTTTTTTATTTTCTTTTTCTTCGGAACTTTTTCCACGTTTTCCTCATCAAATGTGAAAAAGTCCTTTTCAGTTTTATTTTCTTCCATACCTAAACCTACTTCCATAATTATGTTTACAATATATAACATATTTCTGCATTAGTCAATAAAAGCATTATACTTTATTTTATCCCATTAATTATAAAATTTAAGATTATTTCTCTGTGATTATAAGAAATTCTCCCCATAACGGAGAGAATTTCAAGAAAGGGTATGAGAACGATTATGATCTCTTGTATGCTAATTTATTTGCATATTTTATTTAAGCATTTTAATTTTATTTTTTCTTAGTTTTAGTCTTAGTGTTACTATATTATATTTTGAGAAGGACGAATTGAAAATGATTGAGCCTAGGAGTTCTTAATAAAGTTTTACGGAAAGAGTTCAGGTGTATTCAGTTATGAATCCATACGTGGAAGGGTGCCGTAAAACTCATTTAGAAATCCTTGCGAAATTGTTTGAACGAGAACTTTGAAAAAGATAATATAGTAACACTAAGAATTTTATAATTCTAAAATTTTATATCATATTCCAATTTCTATTAACTTGTTTAAGTACACACTATATATGCACATTTTATCTACCTTTTTATCTAAAGATTGTTCTAATGCTTCCTTATAAAGGTCAAGCTGTCCTTTGTATTTTTCTACTAATTCATTTTCGTGTTGAACATAATCTGTTTTATAATCCACCAATATCAATTTATCATCTTTGTCAATGAAAAATAAGTCTATTACACCTTGAACTAGTATGTCTTCATCATCTTCCTTATTTATTTGATTATATATTCTACTTGCTTTTATATTAATGTAAAATGGATGTTCTTTGTGTATTTCTTTTGCTTGTTTTAATTCTGTCCAAAGTTGCGAATTTGTATATTCCAGTAATTTTTCTTTATCTATGTTTTGCGCTTCAATTTCTGTTATTATTTCTTTATCTTTTAATCCTTCTATCAATTCAGTTATTTTTTCTAAATTGTACTCTTCTGTTTCTCTCATTTTTTGCAGACATAAATGTATTAAAGTTCCTTTTTGTGCTCCTGTAAGTTTTGTTTTTACTTCTTCATTTATGAATTTGGGCTCTTGCGTTATTTGTATTTCTTGTTCTCTTTCCTCTTTTAATTTACTTACAGATGTTTTTGTTGGTATTCCCTCAATACTTTGATGTTTGTATTGCCAGTTTAAAATTTCTTTTATCTTTTCTTTTTCTTGTTCATCATTATTCTTATTTGATTCCTCAATTATTTTTTCAGAAATATCCTCTACTTCATTTTCTATTTTTACAGATGTTTTTTCTCTTTTGTTTATATTTACTGTAAATAGATTTTTTGTGTTTGCAACTCCTTCTTTTAAATAGATTAGTTCCAACCAGTCTAAATATGTTTTATATTTTTGCAATAGATATGGATTTATCTTATTGTCGTCTATTGTAGAGTATATCTCTAACAATTTTTGTTTTTCTGACATTTTTTTATTTACATCTTTTTGTCTTCCCACAATTATTAGCTTTTCTTTTGCCCTTGTTAATGCAACATATAAAATTCTCATTTCCTCTGATATTGCTTCATTTTTTGCCTTTATTGCTAATGCTTTTTTTGCCAATGTTTTAAATTCTATATATCTATCTGAATCTATGTATTGTGGTCCCATTCCTAAATCTTGATCCAATAGTATTTTTCCATTTAAGTCCCTGAAGTTGAATTGTTTTCCTACTCCAGCGAGTATGACAACAGGAAATTCTAATCCTTTACTCTTGTGAATTGTCATTATTCTAACAACATTTTCGTTCTCTCCTATTATTTTAGCAGCTTTTAAATCTTCTTGGTTGAATTTTATTTTATCTATGAAGTTAATAAAATTGTAAAGTCCTTTAAAGCTAGCTTCTTCATATTGTTTTGCTCTTTCGAATAACATTCTTAAATTAGATACTCTCAAAGCTCCATTTGGCATTAAATTCACATAGTTCATATAACCTGTTTTTGTATATATGTTCCAAATCCATTCATCTAATGTCATATATTCTTCATCTTCTCTAAGTTCTTTTAACAGAGCTAAAAATCTATGAGCTTTTTCTAAATCTGATTTTAAAAGTGCTTCATAAAAACTTGAGTTTCTGTCCGCCATTCGTATTTCTATTAGCTCATTGTCTGTAAAGTTTCCTATTGGCGAACGCATAACTGTTACAAGTGGAATATCTTGCATTGGATTGTTTATTATTCTTAGCAATGACATTATTGTTTCTATTTCTACTGACTGCAAATATTGGCTCGAGCTATCACTATATACAGGAATCTCTAATTCAGATATTTCCTTTTCATACACATTTGCAACTCCTGATGACGTTCGTAGAAGTATTGCTATATCTTTATATTGAATATCTCTTCTTCCTATTTTTTTGTCTATAATTTGATACTTATCATCTATTAGTTCTTTTATTTTTCTAGCTACAAACCTTGCTTCTAGGACCACATCTTCTACTTTTTCCTGTTCTTCTTCTGTTCCTTCTTCATCTGTTTTCCAAATGTCACCATTCTCTTCTGATAAGTCTAGTATTTCTAGTTCTGTTTTATAATCTTGATTTTGTATTGTTTCAAAATTTGCTCCTAAATTTAAATATTCATCTTGATTATATTCTATATTTCCTAACTCTCTACTCATTATGTCTTCAAATACTAAATTCGTAAAGTCTAGTATATTACTTCTACTTCTAAAATTCTTAAATAGTTGAATTTTTCTATCTTCTCCATTTACCGGTTCTAATTTGTAACTGTCATATTTATCTAAAAATAACTTTGGTCTTGCTTGTCTAAATTTATAAATACTTTGCTTTACATCTCCAACCATAAAGATATTATTTCCTCTTGATACACTTGTTAAAATGTATTCTTGAACTAAGTTACTGTCTTGATACTCGTCAATAGCAATCTCTTCAAATTTGTTTTCATACTTCTTTGCTATTTCTGATTTTACAACATTTCCATTCTCAACTTTTTTTACAAGTATCTTTAGAGCTAAATGTTCCATATCACTAAAATCCATAATGTTCTTTTCTCTTTTTCTTTGGTAGAATTTTTGAGAAAATTCTAATATTAAGTCTTTTAGCATTTTTAATATTGGATACATATATTTTATATCTTGCACAGCTTCTTCTGATGAACAATTCATCAATTTTTTTACTTTCTTGAATTCATCTTTTGTGCTTTCTCTTACATCTTTTGCTTCATCTTTTAAATCATTTGTTATTTTCTGATCTTTTGTCCATATAGCATTTTTTAATGTATTTATCGCCTCTACTGCCGTATCCCAGTCAGATAAATTGTTTTGTATATATGTATATTTGTCTATGTCATCTTCTATTTTTGCTGTAAATTTATCTAGTTCAGGAAAGCGTGTCATTTTAGTTCTAATGTTTTGCAATTTTAATATTGAATCCTCTAATATCTGATTTGCATTTTCTGTTATTATCTTTCCCCATACAGTATCCGAAAAGTTTGTATTATCTTCTATGTTAAGTTTTCCTATTTGCTCTTCTAGCCATTCTTCTGGAAATGGAGATGCCTGAATATATGAATAGACTCTTAAAATTAAATCTTTTAATACTTCATCTTGATTATATTTTGTATAGGTCTTTATTAGCTTTATAAAATTCGAGTCTTCTTCTTCATATTTTTCTTCGAATAAATCATCAATCACTTCCTGTTGCAAAAGCAGAATTTCCGAATCATCTGCAATTCTTGTATTTGCAGACACATCTATTTCATAAAAATTGTTTTTTATTACGTCTAAACAAAATGAGTGTATAGTAGAAATACTTGCTTTGTTTAAAAGTATTACCTGTTTTTGAAGGTTCTCATCTTCTGGATTTTCTTCTATTTTTTTGTAAATTGCCTCTAGTATTTTTTCTCTCATCTCTGCAGCAGCTGCATTTGTGAATGTAACTACTAAAATTTTATCTATATCTACTTTATCTTCTATTATTTTTCTTATAATTCGCTCGACTAATACAGCCGTCTTTCCACTTCCGTGCAGCAGCTGCTACTAATATGTTTGAGTCTTTCTTAGTTATTGCATTTAATTGTTCGTTGGTCCATTTTACTTCTGACATTTTTTTCTCCTTATTTTGTAGGATTTATGTTTTTAGTATATATTAATTTGCTCCAAGAAGCAAGATTTTTGTAGAGAATTATACTATCTGTTTCGTAATTTTTCTATTTCTTCATCTGTTAATCCTGTGTATTTTTTATCAATTCTGCATCCATGTTATCTTCTAACTAAAGTTCCAAATCGAAAAAAGAAGTTTATGTGTTTTATACAGTTACAACACATAAAACTGATAACAGTTTTTATCTTGTTATCAGTTCATATTATTCATTGATTTTCCGTCAAAAATCCCCTTACTTTTTTAGTAAGGGGCCTCTGATTAGTCTAAATTATTTAAAATGTTTGGTAACATTTGTTTTTTTCTTGATACAACGTTGTTTAACATTGCAGTATTGTTATCTAGGTTTACACCAAATGCTTTTTCT
>OGFG01002975.1_pt1 | contig 12963 bp, 10 predicted proteins | sample 1570761 | NCBI WGS metagenome assembly OGFG01 (sample SAMEA2581938, study PRJEB24529) | metagenome | biome: Human gut stool | place: China | collected 2011 | reverse complement strand
AATCGGCTTCCTATTCTTATCACATTATATCCTTTTTGTAAATTTACGGTGAATGTCGTTTGAGCGACACCTTTAGAACGGTCTGTTTCCAATTTGTCGACCACTGTCATGTTTCCGTTGACAGTAACTTCCAAGCGGCGGTCACTTATTTCACGTTCTTTCTTTTCGGCAGGTATGTATTGAACTGTCATCTGGTACGTACCACCTTGTTCACTGAAAACTTCATTCCATTGTGCGTAGTTGTCTTTATGTCCGCCAAGATTGGTTATTGTCATGCCTCCGGATGCTGTTTCGAAAGGCATGAAAGCTATTCCCCGTTTACGTTTTCCCAAGTCGTCAAACTGATTCAGATAAGCCTGTTCTGCCTCGTAGCGGGTAGGTTTCATACGTCTTTCACCTTCTACTCTCAGAATTTTTGTTCCGTGAGGGAGTACATCAAACTGTATGAAGTCTGTTACCGAACGTTCATCTTTTTGTTTCACAAGGTCGCGTATACGTGTTGTACCTTCCAGTTCGAGTACTGATAAGGGAACCCGGAAGGAACAGGTTTCTTCGGTCGGGTTATATAGAGCTACTGCCCGTACTGTTCCTCTTTTTTCTTCGATGTCTTTTACCAGTACATATCCTCTATGCTCGTGTTGCACTACATACGCCTGAAGTCCCAGCGGATCTTGGTTCAGTGCGATGAGTTCCTTATTTTTCAGCAGTTGCAGTGAAGATGCCGGGATGGCAGTCAGATCGCAGCCGATCAGCAGTGGTGAACTCATTATGCACCACATGCCAAAGTGAGTTTCCTCCTCTTCCGGCTTTAATCCTCGTCCTATTTCCAGCATGTCCATATCATTGTAATGTCCGTTACCGGCAAAGGCTGAGAGATACAGATTTTTGTCGATTATATATTTGACAGATTCCCACGACGGATTGATATCTCCGCTGATTCTCCAGGAACGTGCCAGACTGCTTACCCATGTACCCGGATAAGCCCATCGGCAGATATTCAGAGAAATATTTCGTGGGCAAACTTCGCGGATGGCATTAACAATTTCCGTATATCTTTCTTGTTCTTCAAGGTCGAGCTGCTGTCCGGCTCCGCAGTAGTCAGTCTTGATAAAATCGAATCCCCATTCGTTGAAGAAAAGGTTGGCGTCCTGATGTTCAAATCCATAAAGACCAACCCCAATTCCGTTTTTATCTCCATCCCAAAGCGAACCGCATGTGTTGGCTCCCGCTTCCGAATAAATACCAGCTTTCAGTCCCAGTGAATGGATATAGTCGGCTATTCCTTTCATTCCGTTTGGAAAACGTTGTGGATGGGTATGCAGGATACCTTTCTCATCGCGGAATCCGAAGAATCCGTCATCGATGTTTATGAAATGATAGCCAACCTTGTCAAGGCCCTGTGAAATCATGGCATCTGCCTGTTTCTTGATCAGCTCTTCGTTGATATTGACGCGGTAAGTGTTCCATGAACTCCATCCCATTATAGGTGGTTCTACGTAATTGACTTGTGCATAGCCTCCCAGTGCAATGATTCCGAGTAAGCTTGCTGTGAAGCATTTTTTGAGGTTGGTGTTTTTCATAGATTAGTTGTTACTTAGATGCATCCCTGAATGGAAAGGAAGAAGAATACTCCCGTAGCTATCATCAGCAGACCGATGGCGGCATAAAACAGACGTGCACGGTTTCTGCCGGCATTGGCTACGATGAACTGTGTGTTATGGGCCGTAAAAAACCAGTCCCAGTTGAATAGGGCAGCCAGCAACGCCAGCAGCCCCACCAGGACAAATATGCCCTGTATGATATAGTGTGTCACCATAATGCATTATTCTTCGGCATCGAAGCGGACGGTACGAGTTCCGTCTTCGTTTTCTTCGATATATACCTTTACTGCATTGCCCGGAAGCAAGTCTTCTATCAGTTCAGGCCATTCGATAAAGCACAGAGCTCCACTGTAAAAATAATCTTCATACCCCATGTCGTATACTTCTTCCAGTTTCTTGATACGGTAGAAGTCGAAATGATAAATCAGTTCTCCAGTAGTTTCCGAACGATACTCATTTACGATAGCGAATGTAGGTGAGTTGATGACATCTGTTACTCCCAGTTCTTCGCATACAGCTTTGGTAAAAGTAGTCTTTCCTGCTCCCATTTTGCCGTAGAAGGCAAATACTGTGTTATCGCCCATGGCTGCAATAAACTCTTTGGCAGCTTCGTGGATATGATCGAGTGAAGTAATTTTTATTTCCATAAGTATCTGTTTTTATTGTTCTTGCAAAAGTAAGTAAAAATCGCGAATATTTATTCCTGTTTACGGAACTGCCGGCAGATTTTTGCTGCGACATATATCAGTATGGATATAAAGATGATGGCTGCTCCTGAAGGAATCTGATATTTGTATGAGAACAGCAGTCCGCCCAGACAACTGATATAGCCGATGCCGATAGACAGCCAGATGATATTCTTGAAACGGCTGGTAAACAAGTTTGACGTCATCTGTGGGAGAGTGAGTAGCGAGATGGCAAGCACGATGCCTACCATGCGCAGACATGATACGATAGTCAGAGCGATAAACATCATCAGCAGATACTCGAAAGTGGCTACGGGAAGATGTTGTGAACGCGCGAACTCACGGTCGAAAGCGATAGCTACAATTGGGCGTAGAAACAGTGAAAAGAATATGATAAGCACTATACTCAGTATACCAAGCAGCAGTATGTCACTTTGTGTGATGGTAAGTATATTTCCGAAAAGGAATGAAGAAAGGTCGGGAGTGAATCCCGGAGCAAGGAAACTGAAAATGATTCCGATAGCCATTCCGAATGTCCAGAATACAGCAATGGCAGAATCTTCACGCATATCATTCCGCTTGCTGAGCCATTCTACTCCGAAAGCTGACAGCACCGAAAAGATGGCTGCCGTGAGTAGGGGAGAAATACCCGTATAGAGTCCGATTCCGATACCTCCGAAAGAAGCATGTGTGATTCCTCCGCTGATAAAAACAAGCCGACGGGTGACAATGTAGGTTCCGATAATTCCGCAGGCGATGCTGGCAAACAGACTACCCAGTAAGGCATGTTGGAAAAAAGTATATTGTAACAGTTCTAATATATCCATGATAGTTGTATTCGGTAATGAGACAGACCGGCAGGAAGATTAATGAAATCTTCGTTCTCCTACGATAAGGAAAAGTTCATCTTTCAGTTCGTCGGGCAATTCAATGCCGCGAAGTTGCAGACTCCGGCTCCATCCTGCCGCATCCACTTCCTGCATGGAGTACAGAATGTCGCGGAACTCTTCGATTTCCTCTTCCGAATATCCGTCAGAAGGACGTCCTTTGAAGCGGTCCAGTTCTTCGTCGTCGTAATATTCTATTTGCTTGCTTACAGCTGCCAGCAGACTTTCTTTTTCACAAATCTGATGCTGACCGCAGCATTCACTGTCTACGGTTACTACAGGAGGAGCTTCTTCCAGCTCTCCACGATCGATTTTCTTTTGTATGTTCCGGTTATAGAAATATCCGGCTACCAGTCCGAATAATGCTACTCCTATCAGTATGACAATAAGTATCCACATGATGATTTATTCCTCCGTGATGTTGAATCCCGCATGTATCAGGTTTTCCCAGTAATGCGGATATGATTTGGTAACTACTTGCGGATGATTGATGTATATATCTCCCAATCGGATGCAGACGGGAGCAAAAGCCATAGCCATGCGATGGTCTTCGTAAGTGTCTATGCAAGGGCTGGTGTCAGGAGTGCAACGTTCACCGTTCCACGACAGTACGGAACCTTCGCTTTCTGTAATGAGGTATCCCAGCTTTTTCATTTCGGCTATTAAAGCGGCTATGCGGTCGGTTTCTTTAATTTTCAGGCTCTGAAGTCCGGAGAAACGGAAAGGAATACCCATTACGGCACAAGTCACTACAAATGTCTGGGCTAAGTCAGGCTGATTAACGAAATCGTATTCCATGCGTGCAGTGATTTTTCCTGTTTTTCGAAGAGTCACTTCACGTTCCCCATAAACTGTTTCTACCCCCAGCTGTTCGAATAACCGTGCTACTTCCGAGTCACCTTGCGGGCTTTCGCGGAATAATCCCGGCAGACAGACTGTTGCCTGTTCCGATAATGTGCAGATTTCATACCAGTACGAAGCCGCGCTCCAGTCACTCTCTACATAATAGGGAACAGCTTGATAAGGTTGAGGCTTTACTTCCAGTTGATTTTCACTGATCCAGGCAACATTGGCTCCAAAGTCGCGCATCAGTTTCAGTGTAAGGTCGATATATGGGCGAGATACAATTTCTCCCGTCAGTGTAAGCTTTAGTCCATTAGTCAGTGCCGGACCTATCATCAGCAAGGCAGAGATATATTGTGAACTTACATTTCCTGGCAAAGTCACTTCACTGTTTACCAGCTTGCGTCCTACGATGCGCAACGGTGGAAAACCTTCATTGCCTGCATATTCTACGTCAGCTCCCAGTGCACGGAGTGCATTGACCAGTATGCTGATAGGGCGCTGCTGCATACGCTGTGTTCCGGTTATGATGTGTGTGCCTTCGCCTACGGCAAGAAAAGCCGTCAGGAAACGCATGGCCGTACCGGCCGCCATAATGTCGATGATGGAAGGCATGTGTTGCAAAGCCTGTATCATCACCCGTGTGTCGTCGCAGTCGGACAGGTTTTCCGGGTGACAGTTTCCTTTGGCAAGGGCATTGATTATCAGTGCACGGTTGCAGATGCTTTTCGATGAAGGAAGCTGTATGCAAGTATTTATTCCGTGGGGGGAAGTGACTTTTATCCGCTTCATGCTATATCTTTTCTTGTTGTTTGCAAATTTGTTGTGTGGCAAAGATAGAAAAAAACGAAGAATTTATGAGGGCAACTCATTCAAATTCCGTCCCAATTCTATTTTCTCGAACTTGTATCCCAGACGTTTCAGCTCGATGGCTGCACCGATACGGAACATTGTGCGGCAGGCACGTGCGAAAACATGAAAAGCCATCGGACTCTGAGGTTCTATCTGTTCATGGCGTATCATGCTTACTGTAGCTTGTCCGCAGCGGCGGATAATGTCTTCCAGCTGACCCGCTTCTTTGCTGTCGAGCGGTAGCTGCAGCAGATCGCGTACGATGTGTTCGTCCATATCATCGAAACCTTGCTCACCGTAATACGACTGATAGCTGACCTGTGCGTAATATTCCCAGTCTTCATCCCATCCAAAAGCGACTCCCAGGCCAAGATAAGCAGCCCAAGCTACTGATACGACAGGATAATCACGAATTTGTCCTACTGCATCGGCTACATATTCGGGAGCCAGGTCGTGCCAGCGGTTGTCTATGTCATCGGCAGCAAGTAGCGTGCTGTCGAGCATGCCGTAATTGGTACACAAGTGCAGTAACTCTTGCTGTAGTTTCTCTTCAAAGTTGTTTAAATATTCTGTATTCATCTGTTTTCTTATTTTTTGCCAAAGATAGGCATTTTTACGTTTAGGAAATTAGGCATGAACAGAAAAACAGACATCAAACTTTAGGGAATTGGCAAAAAATACTGGCAGAATTTACTATCATAAATTCCGTTTGCGTACAAAATGTATGCATTCGGGTGAGTGATTCAGTTTTTTTTGTTAAAACTGTTTAATTGTAGGAACTATCTTTTATAGTCATGGAACATTGCGCTATATTTGTGAGGCAAACACACTTGTTTATTATATGGATGAGATAATCATAATTATCGGATTGATAGTACTTAACGGTATTTTCGCTATGTCCGAGGTGGCATTAATATCAGCCCGTAAATCTCGGCTTTCTTCAGATGCAAAAAAAGGCAGCAAGTCTGCTAAAGTAGCTTTAAAGCTGGCTAACGACCCCGACCGCTTCCTTTCAACAGTACAAATTGGAATTACCCTGATTGGTATTTTAACCGGTATCTATTCGGGAAACCGCATTGCTGCCGACCTGACCGAAACCATGATTTCGTGGGGAGTATCTGTTACCTATGCTTCGGCATTGGCTCAGGGTATCATTGTAGTCGTTGTAACTTACCTTACGATTATTTTCGGAGAACTCGTACCGAAGCGTATCGGATTGAGTGTTGCCGAAAAGGCTGCTAAAGTGGTTGCACGTCCCATGCGGGTACTTGCTTCTATCGCACTTCCTTTCGTTTGGCTGCTTTCCAAGAGTACTGAGATTATTTTCAATTTACTGGGGATCAAGGAAACCGACAATAAGGTGACCGAAGAGGAAATCAAATCTATCATCGAGGAGGGAACCGAAGAAGGAGAGGTACAGCCTGTAGAGAAAGATATCATGCAGCGTGTATTCTTGTTGGGAGATTTGAAAGTCAGCTCGATCATGACACACAAGAGTGATATTGTCTGGCTGGACATGGATATGACTGCCGACGAAGTCAGAGCGGTAGTAAATGAAAACTTGTTTGAGTTTTATCCGATAGCCGACGGTGACCTGGATCATGTGAAAGGAATTGTAAACTTGAAAGATCTGGTTGTACATCTGTCTAATCCCGATTTTAAGCTGGCGTCTTTGATTCATGAGGCTACGTATTTTCATGAGAGCATGAACGTTTATAAAGTGCTTGAGCAGATGAAGATGCAGAAAATCAGTCGTGCACTGGTTTGTGATGAATTTGGTATCTGTACCGGTATTATTACGCTGCGTGATATTCTGGAAGGATTAGTGGGTAATGTAGACGATCCGGAGGAAGAACCGGATATCATCAAACGAGTAAATAAGGAAGGCTGGCTGGTAGACGGACAGTGTTCATTATATGACTTCTTGTGTTATTTTAACCGCAGTGACTTATTCGAAGCTTCAGAGTATCATACGTTGGGAGGCTTGCTGCTGAAGGAATTGCAGCACATTCCTACCAGTGGTGAAACACTCCAGTGGAACGGATTTACTTTCGAGGTTGTCGATATGGACGGAGCGCGTATCGATAAGGTACTCGTCACCACACCGATAGCCGAAGATAACGGTGATGAAGAAGCTTGATATTATTAAGTGATACAGAATGATGATGAAAAGGGAATTCAAATCATATTTTTTGTTGGCAATCTGCATGCTGATGCTGGTTGCTCAGGTTTTCCCACATCATCATCATTCGGAAATATTCTGTTTGTCGACCGATCTGGTGGCACATGAGGCTACTGCAACATGCAGCAGATATATGCATCATAGCGACGATGCCGACCGCCATTCGTGTACCAGTGTGTGTGTTACCAATTTTCAATGCAGTACACCTGACCAGCATCTGTCTGACATAACTCCCGATTATTCTTTTTATTCCATACTTTATCCGTTGGTTAACGTATTGGGCGTACTGGCCTTACCGACTGACGATGCTGATGCCGACTGGGCGCTCTTTGTAGAAAGTCTGCATGCGTACCAGTTTATTCAGACAGCTGGGTTACGTGCACCTCCCGCTTCTGTAATTCTTGTATAAAAAACTGCAATCCGGTTGCAGGACAATGTCCGTACCTTCGCGGTGCGGAGAAATAAGTTTTTGTCTTTAATACATTAATTACATCATTATGAAGCATTATATTTTTATGGGAGCTCTGGCAGCGTGTATGCTGGGCTCTTGTGGAGGTCATGAAGGACATGACCACGAAGCTGAGGGGGAAGCAAAAGAGGCGCATGCTGCCCACGCAGACGAAATAGTTTTAACTCCTGAAAAAGCTCAGGCCGCCGGTGTACAAGTAGAGGAAGTACAACCAGCTGCTTTTCGTAGTGTGATTCCTACCAGCGGACAGGTATTGGCTGCTCAAGGCGATGAAGCCACTGTCGTTGCTGCTGTTTCGGGTGTTGTGAACTTTACCCGTTCATTGATTGAAGGTACACAAGTATCTGCCGGTATGGCACTGCTTACAGTTTCTTCACAGCATATTCAGGAGGGGGATCCGGTAAAGCGTGCCCGTATTGCTTACGAAACAGCAAAGAGTGAATACGAACGTGCGGCCAAGCTGGTGGACAAGCAAATCGTTTCGCAGAAAGATTTTAATCAGCTGAAAGAAAATTATGAAAATGCCCGCATAGCTTACGAGGCACTTTCTCCCAGCAAGGACGGAAAAGGAGTGGCTGTCAAGTCGCCGATAGGAGGCTATGTCAAGTCGTGTCTGGTAAAGGAAGGCGACTATGTAACCGTGGGACAGCCTTTGCTTACCGTTACCCAGACTCGCCGTTTACAGTTGAAAGCTGAAGTGTCCGAACGTTATTATGCTGGACTGAAATCGATTGTTTCGGCTAATTTCACAACTACTTACGATGACAAAGTATATCGGCTGGATGATTTGAAAGGACGTCTGCTGTCGTATGGCAAATCATCGGGCGATGCATCCTATTACATCCCGGTAACTTTTGAATTTGATAACCGTGGCGACGTGATACCTGGTTCTTTCGTAGAGGTATATCTGTTGTCGGAAGAGCGTCAGGGAGTTATCGGTCTGCCTGTTTCGGCAATTACCGAAGAGCAGGGACTGAATTTCGTATACTTGCAGGTAGATGCGGAATGTTACAAGAAACAGGAAGTAAAGCTTGGCATGAACGATGGCTGCCGTGTGGAAGTTCTTTCAGGACTGAAAGGCGGAGAAAAAGTGGTGACTGTCGGAGCCATGCATGTGAAACTGGCTGCTGCCGGCAATACCATTCCGGGACATACACACAATCATTAATCGTCGGACGTGTTTTGTTACAGACACGTATATCATTATAGAATATTATGCTGAATAAAATCATACATTTTTCATTACAGAACCGCTTGCTGGTTCTGGTGGCTTCGATATTATTGCTGATAGGAGGAACCTATACGGCATTTCATACCGAAGTGGATGTGTTTCCCGACTTGAATGCACCTACCGTAGTCGTAATGACGGAAGCGGGAGGCATGGCTGCCGAAGAAGTGGAGCAGCTGGTTACGTTCCCTATCGAAACGGCAGTGAATGGTGCTACGGGAGTACGTCGTGTACGCTCATCGTCGACAACGGGATTTTCTGTAGTATGGGTAGAGTTCGATTGGGATACGGACATTTACCTGGCACGTCAGATTGTATCTGAAAAACTGGCAACGGTAGGTGAGGATTTACCCGATAATGTGGGCAATCCTACACTCGGTCCACAGTCATCTATTTTAGGTGAGTTGCTGATTGTGGGACTGACTGCCGACAGCACCTCTATGCTCGATTTACGTACACTTGCCGACTGGACTATCCGTCCGCGTTTGCTGTCTACCGGAGGAGTTGCTCAGGTTGCCGTGTTGGGAGGTGACATTAAAGAATACCAGATACTGCTGCATCCCGAGCGTATGAAGCACTACGGTGTGACATTGGGAGAAGTCATGGCAGTAACTCGTGGCATGAATCAGAATACCAACGGAGGAGTAATTTATGAATATGGCAACGAATACATCGTGCGTGGAGTAGTTTCTACGGATAATGTACGCCAGATGGCACGTTCGGTTGTAAAGACAGTCGACGGTGCTCCGGTCACACTGGAAGATATTGCCGACGTACAGGTAGGAGCCCAGCAGCCTAAACTGGGACTTGCTTCGGAAAAAGGTAAACCTGCCGTACTGATAACTGTTACCAAACAGCCGAATACAGGAACTATCGAGCTGACGGAAAAACTGGAAGCTGCTTTGAAAGACTTACAAAAGAATCTTCCGGCAGACGTAAAGGTTTCTACCGATATCTTCCGTCAGTCACGTTTCATCGAAAGCTCTATTGGCAATGTGCAGGAATCTCTTTACGAAGGAGCTATCTTTGTGGTTATCGTACTTTTCCTTTTCCTTGCCAACACACGTACTACCATCATTTCGCTGGTTACACTTCCCTTGTCGCTGGTGGTAGCTATTCTGGTACTTAACTATATGGGACTCAGTATCAATACCATGAGTCTGGGAGGTATGGCCATTGCCATCGGTTCGCTAGTAGACGATGCCATAGTCGATGTGGAGAACGTATGGAAGCACCTGCGTGAAAACCGTATGCTTCCTGCCGGCGAACGTAAACCCGTATTGGATGTCGTATTCCATGCTTCGCGTGAAGTACGTATGCCTATCCTTAACTCAACCCTGATTATCGTAGTGAGTTTTGTACCTCTGTTCTTCTTGAGTGGTATGGAAGGCAGAATGCTGGTTCCGCTGGGCATCGCGTTCATCGTATCATTATTCGCATCGACAGTCGTAGCGCTGACACTTACTCCCGTCCTGTGCAGCTATCTGCTGGGAGGAGATTTCAAGAAAAACGGGCTGCCCAAAGAGGCTTTTGTTGCCGTATGGATGAAAAAGCATTACGAACGCAGACTGCTCTGGGCACTGGAACATAAGCGGACGGTGCTGGGTGGTACTATAGCCCTGTTTATCGTGGCACTGGGAGCGTTCTTTACGTTAGGACATAGTTTCTTGCCACCGTTCAACGAAGGTTCGTTCACCATCAATGTAAGCTCTCTTCCCGGTATCTCACTGGAAGAGTCTGATAAGATTGGTCGTCAGGCAGAGGAACTGCTGCTTACCATTCCCGAAATAAAGACCGTAGCACGCAAGACAGGACGTGCCGAACTCGACGAGCATGCATTGGGTGTAAACGTTTCGGAAATAGAAGCTCCGTTCGAACTGGACGGTCGTTCCCATCAGGAAGTACTCGAAGAGGTTCGTCATAAATTGTCGGTGCTGACTGGGGCAAATATCGAAATCGGTCAGCCTATCAGTCACCGTATTGATGCCATGCTGAGTGGTACGCAGGCAAATATCGCTATCAAGCTTTTCGGTGATGACTTGAACAAGATGTTCTCTTTGGGTAATCAGATAAAAGAGGCTGTAAGCGATGTGGAAGGTATTGCTGACTTGAATGTGGAACAGCAGATTGAGCGTCCGGAACTGAAAATTATACCTCGCCGGGAGATGCTTGCCAAGTATGGCATTTCACTGGCACAGTTCAATGAATTTGTTACGGTAAACATGGCCGGAGAAGTTGTTTCTCAGGTATACGAAAAAGGAAAATCTTTCAATCTTGTGGTACGTGCAGCGGAAGATAACCGTGGCTCGATGGAACGTATCAAAGACCTGATGATAGACGATGCTCAGGGACGCAAGATACCGTTGAGCTACGTGGCGCGCGTGGAATCGTCTATGGGACCAAATACCATTAACCGTGAGAACGTAAAGCGTAAGATTGTCATTTCGGCAAATACCAGCGGGCGTGACCTGCGCAGTGTAGTAAACGATATCCAGACACGGGTGAACGAAAAGATACAGTTGCCCGAAGGTTATCACATCGAATACGGCGGACAGTTTGAAAGTGAACAGGCCGCCAGTCGTACCTTATTGCTTACTTCCCTGATGAGTATTGTGGTCATCTTCCTGTTGCTATACATGCAGTTCCGCAATGCTTCACAGAGTGGCGTGATTTTGCTGAACCTGCCACTTGCCCTGATAGGCGGTGTATTTGCCTTGCTGTGCACTACAGGTGAAGTCAGTATTCCGGCAATCATCGGATTTATATCATTATTCGGTATTGCTACCCGTAACGGTATGCTGCTTATCAGCCACTACAATACATTGCGTGATGAACAAGGAATGGGATTGCGCGAAAGTATCCTTCGAGGTTCTCTCGACCGTCTGAATCCGATTCTGATGACCGCCTTGTCGTCTGCTCTGGCATTGATACCTCTTGCTTTGCGTGGAGGTTTGCCCGGCAACGAAATCCAGAGTCCGATGGCAAAGGTTATCCTGGGAGGTTTGCTTACCTCAACTTTCCTCAATGCTTTTGTCATCCCTATTGTGTACGAACTGATGAACCGCAAGAAGTCAGATGCTAATAAACAGTAATTATGAAACATACTTATATTACATTGGCTGCATGTCTGTTTTTTACGGCAGGCATGCAGGCACAGAGCATCGATGAGGTGCTCCGTCAGATAGAACAGAATAATAAAGAATTGCAGTCACAGCAACATGCTACACGAGCTGCACAATTGGAAGTCCAGACGCAGAATAACCTGGAAGATCCTTCGGTAGAATATAGTCCGTTTTATACCAAAGGTATTACCGGTATGTCGAGTTCGGAACTGGTCGTGACACAGGGATTCGATTTTCCCACCTTGTATGCGGCACGCAGCCGTTCGGGAAAGTTGCAGCGTGAAGCCCTTCACCGTCAGTATGAGGCTACCCGTCGCGATATACTGCTGAATGCAAAGAATCTCTGCTTGGATCTTGTAATGCTGAATAAACAGCAAGGTCTGCTGGAAGAACGGAAAAAGAATGCCGACGAACTGCTTGCCTTGTTCGAAAAACGGCTGGAAGAAGGGGATGCCGGCATACTGGAAGTCAATAAAATCAAGATGGAACGGATGAGTGTGCAGACAGAAGTTTCGCAGAACAATGCGGCTCATCGTACCGCCTTGCAGCAGTTGCTTGCCATGAACGGCAATCTTCCGATGGACTTTACCTCACGCGATTATCCGCAGGTGGAAGCGCTGAAAGACTATAACGCCTTGTACGATGAGGTGATGGCTACCGATGCTACGCTGCTGGCTGCTGATGCCGCTGCGCGTGCTGCCGAGAAGAACATCAGTGTAAGTCGTCAGAGCTGGTTGCCGAAACTGGAAATAGGCTATCGTCGCAACACTTCACTCGATGAAAAGAGCAACGGTTTCCTTATCGGAGGAAGTTTGCCGATCTTTTCGAATAGGAAGAAGCACCAGATAGCCCGTGCACAAGCTATCAGTGCCCAGTATCAGTTGGATAATGCCCGCTTGCAGGCAGAGGCTCAGGTCCAGAGCCAGGTCAACGAAATGCAGCAGTTGACTACCGCCATGCAGGCATACGACGTGGAGCTGATGCATCAAACGCTGGACATGCTGAAAGAAGCCGTTACCGCAGGACAACTTTCCATCATCGATTACTATACGGAAGCCGACAACGTATATCGTAACTTGCAGGCTTACATGGA
>OGFG01002974.1_pt1 | contig 12978 bp, 9 predicted proteins | sample 1570761 | NCBI WGS metagenome assembly OGFG01 (sample SAMEA2581938, study PRJEB24529) | metagenome | biome: Human gut stool | place: China | collected 2011 | reverse complement strand
GACGCTCTTCCGATCTGCCGCTCGCGGCGATGGATTCGACAAAGGAACGCTGGGCGAAGAGATAGAGGACGAGCAGGGGGGCGACGAGCATCAGCGTGGCGGTCGAAACCATCTGCTGCTGATAGCCCATCGACGCGCCGCCGGAAAGCCCCAGCTGAATGGAAACGTAGCTGTTCAGACGGTCGGCGACGGTAGAGGCTTCAAGGCTCAGGAGCTTGATGTTCCCCAAGAACAGCTTGGAGTAGAACGTGTCCGTCCACTGCCAGACGAAGGAGAACAGAAAGCAGGAGACCAGAATCGGCACGGCGTCGGGCAGAATCCCCCGCCAGAACGTCTTGAAGATGCTGCATCCGTCCACATACGCCGCTTCCTCCAGCGACTTCGGAATTCCGGTGAAGAACTGGCGAATCATGTAGATGTACAAGCCGTTCTTCAGCCCCATGCACGTTGCGGACATGAGCGCGTAGGGGATGGGCGAACCGCGCAGATTCAGGCTGCTGCCCGTCGTCGCCTTGAAAATGCCGAAGATGTCGAAGAAGTTGAAGTGCAGGTAAAGCGAGGACGAAATCGTCTGCGGCGGAATGATGACGGTGATGATGACCGCCGCGAACCAGAACTTCTTGAACGGGAACTCGAAACGCGCAAAGCCGTAGCCCACGAGCGTGCAGGCGGCAATTTGCAGCACCGACACCGCGAGGGAGACGATCAGCGTGTTCAGGAACGTCGTGCCATAATTCAGCAGAATTTTGCTGGCGGCGAGGGAGTAGTTCGCCGTCGTCAGGTGGCGCGGAATCGAGATGACCGTGGAGTCGTACAGGTCGCGCTCCGCCATGAACGAGACGCTCAGCTTGTCCAGCAGGGGCTGGATAATCATGAAGCAAAGCCCGAACAGCAGCAGGAAGCGAATCAGCTGATAGCCCTTGCGCCGCACCGTCTTGCGGAGCAGATATCCGCCGGACTTGCGGTTGCGCGCCCAGAAGCTGCCGCTGGGATGAGCATGGGTCACGGTCTGCTTACTCATCGCTGCTCACCACTCCTTTCAGCATCAGGGCACTTGCGCCGATGAGGACAATCGTGATGGCGAAATACACCCAAGCCATCGCAGAGGAGAAGCCGTAGTTGTATTTCAGCGTCATTTCTTCATTGATTTTCTTCATGACTTCGCTGTCTGTCTTCATGAAGAAGTCGATGATGGTGTAAATGATGTTGACAATCAGCAGGGGGGAGACCATTGGGAAGGTAATCGTCCAGAAGGCTTCCCACTTCGAGCAGCCCTCGACGTCCGCCGCTTCGTACAGGCTGCGCGGAACGTTCTGCAGACCGGAGAGGAAAACGACAATCTGGATGCCGCTTGCCATCACAATGTCGTACACTTCGTCAATCAGGGAAAAGACGACGTCCAGCACGTCGCTGCCGATGCCCGTGAGTTTGAGAATCTTCATCAGCGACTCGGACAGTGTGAACGGGGAGGACTCCGCCATCATCTGCTGCATTCCCGCCATCAGGGTGTTGTCCGTCTCCAAGCCGATGAGAACGCCGCTGGAGAGGATAACGGGCAGGAAGAAGATGGCGCGGACGAACGCGCGCCCTTTGAATTCCTGATTCAGTACGATGGCAATGACGAAGGACACGACGAGAATCGCAATGGTGTGCGTGACCATCACGCCGATTTCTTCGCTGAGCAGCTTGTTGAACTCCGGGTCAATGGTGAAGGCGCGGATGTAGTTGTCCAGCCCGATGAAGGTCGTCTGGAAGCCCTGTCCGGCGGTCACGTCCACGCGGCACAGGCTCATCCAGAATGAATCCACCAGCGGCAGCAGCATGAAACACAGGAAGCCGATGATGAAGGGCAGAATGAACAGATAGCCGGATACTGCTCGGCGCGCACGAATGGAAATGCGTTTGCCGCTCATTTGCTCACCTCCTGTTGCGCTGCATAGCTGCGGGCGGGAACGGTGATGCCATCCACCGCCGCGTCGGTATAGCCGAAGTTGACGTAGACGCGTGTGCCGTTTGCGTAAGTCGTGATGGTGACGTTCCCGACGCGTTCATGGCCTGTCATTTCCTGATTGAAGATGCCCGAAAGCGTCTGACGGTACTGCGCGACCTGTGCGGTGATGTCATCCAGCACGAGCGACGCGTCCGCACCGTAGAACTCGGAGTAGGTGGAATCCTGCAAAACGCGCGCGCTCTGGGCGGTCAGCGTGTATTGCAGACCCGCGCCCATTTCCGCGCTGCGCAGGAGGACTTCCTCCGCGTCATCCGCCAGATTCAGTGATGCGCCTGTGTAGGATACGCGGCTGTGCAGCGCCAGCGGGTAGAAGGGGATGTACTCGTCGATGATGGAATACTGTCCGCCGTCGAAGTCCATGTCGGTGATGAGCGTCGCCTGAACCGCGGCGTAGTCGTTGCCCTGACGAATCATCACGTCGCGCCCGGATGCCTTGAGTTCAGCGAGCTTTTCCGCCTGCTGATGCAGCACGGCTTCGCGGGTCGTGTGGTTTTTGCTGTCGTAATCAGCGGAGAGCATGTACCCGATGTCGCGGAAGGAAACGCCTGCGCTGTAGGAAGCCGCCGCGTCCACCAAGGCGTTGACGCTGCGCATGGCGATGGCGGGCTTGACGAGGTAGTAGGTGTCGCGGTCGTCGTTCGCGCCGTACCAGATTGGGCTGTATTCGGGGATTTCCGCTTCTTCACGCGTGGTGAAGCGGGCAGCGTCGCGGAAGGAGATGAAGCCTTCCAGCAGACCACTGTCGCGCGCGAAAGCCGTCAAACCGTCCAGATAGAGCGGCACACCCGCAATCGCGGCATTCTGTGCGAAGGAGAACAGCTCCTCCTGCGTTCCCAGCTGCCGAATCAGGCGGACGGAGGACAGCAGCTGCTGATTCATGCCGCCGTTCATCCATCCGGCGTAGCGAATCGACATGTTCTGCGCCAGATTGCGGGTGACAAGCTCGCGCAGGAGGTCTTTCGCTTCCGCATAAGTCGTCATGGCAATCGGGACGCTGGTAGGCACGCCCGCCACCTGCTGCACCTTGTCAATTGCGCCAATCAGCTCGATGCTCAGCGGCGCGTCCGCATCCACCGTCTGTGCGGCGAAATCCGGGTACTTGCAGGTCAGGTAGTCGCGGTAGGACGCCGCCATGTCCATGTAGCCCGATTCGGTCAGAAAACGGTAGCGCTGGCGGATGAAGCCCGTCGGATGCGCTGTTTCAAACATGTAGACGGCGTTGTTCGTGCGCTCGGAAACGTCGTAGGCGTCGCCGTGGACGATGGTGTACGTTGCGTTGACGGTGTTGTAGGAGGTCAGGCGGCCGGCAATGTCCGCACCGATGCCCGCCCACGATGCACCGTCCTCCAGAATGCAGATGAATGACCCGCTGTCGCCCGAAACGCCGAAAACCGGGAAGTTGATGCGCGTTTCGTTCGTCACCTGCGTGCGGATGGACGCCCAGTCCCAGCCGTAGAGGTTGGCGTAGTAGGCGCGCTGGGAAACGCGGCCGTTGTTGAAGCGGATAATCGCGCCGCTGCCGTCGGGGACGAACAGGAAGCCGTTATCCGCCGTACCGCCCGCGCCGAAAGCCGGAAGCAGCGTCAGGCTCGTCAGCGGGTAATCCACGTCGTAAGCAAGGTCATCCAGCGGTACTTCGACAACAAGGTCGCTGCCGTCCAAACGGAATACCATCGAGACGTTGAAAACGGCTTTGGCGATGGTGCTGCCCGCCTGCACGATGCGGCTGTTGTCGTATGCCAGATCCTCCGCCGTGTAGCCCACTTCGGCAAAGATGCTTTCGCAGCGCTGCTTCAGGTGATCCTTTGTGCCGTCGCGCAGCACCCAGACGTGCTCTTCCGCCAAATCGGGGTAGGCGGCGAGCAAAGCGGCCTTGTCGTCAGTCTTGCGGAGCTTGTCAATATTGTATTCACGGTAGTATTCTTTGATGTCCTTCTTCTGCTTGGAGGTCATTTTCTCCATGAACTGCTGCATTCGCGCGTCGCCAATGGCAGTCGGCATGAGGAAAGACCGCTGCACGCGTCCGACGGAGTAGTTCACGCGGACGCTGCCATCCTCCTGCATCAGCACTTCGTAGACCCCGTTTGAAATGCTGTGTTCCTGCGAGGTGAATTGGGTGGTCATGCCGGTGGAGGCGGCGTAGGTGAGGACCAAGGTGGAGTTCAGCTTGTTCTTTTCCACCGGCAGGGCAATCGGGTCGCTGTCCGCGTTATCAGGCGAGGACAGCCAGACGTGCCCGGTGCGCTTGTCGGTAAGGGTGAAGTGGGTCGTCGCCGGGTCAAGCTCAAAGCGGAGAGCGTCATTCTCCATGACCATCGGCGTGTCAGGCTCTGAGTAGCCGTAAAGCGGCACGTCGTGCCCTTCCAGCTCGCCGGAGGTGTCAAAGAGCGGAAGAATGACGAATTTCGTCAGCGGATAAAGTGCCAGAAGAAGAATCAGAACCAGCACGATCCGCACAAGGATGCGTCGTTTCATGGATACTTTCTCCTTTCGTCAGTACAGACGGAACAGCACTTCTTTGTAGAGGGAGACGAAATAGCCGATGCCGTCGCCAACCAGCGAGAAAAACAGCAGCAGCAGGAAGATGATGACGACCATCGCCAGCAGCGTCATGATGGTGAACAGCAGCGTCTTGCCCAGCGAGTAGTCATGCGTCTGCATCATGCCGCAGATGATGAGAACACCGCTCCAGCCCAGCGACAGCCCCTCCAGAACGTAGTAGAACGCGCCTTCCTTGGCGGTAATGACGTTTGCGAGGAGAATCATCGCCGCTTGCAGGATGACGTAGGGCGTCAGCGCGTAGCAGGTGGCGATGTAGACATCCTTGAACGTGCCCTTGCCCTCAAACAGCGTCGTCAGCCCCCAGTTGCCCGCCACGAAGAACAAAAGCGGCAGGAGGACGGCGAGACATTGCTGGATGATGTTCACGCTCGGCCAGTAGACGTTCATGAACAGGAAAGGCGTGAACTGCATGGACAGCAGGCGGAGAAGCAACACCAGAAACACGATGATGTTCGCCGCGCCGAGGCTGCCGCGTTTTTCGCGGCTCAAATCCCAGAAGCCATCGAAGGGGTGGAAGATAACGTAGAGCGAATAGCGCAGGGAGGACAGCAGACGCTGCCACTTCTGCTTGTCGGTCAGCTTTGCTGCGAGCGTCATGCGTTGTCCACCTCCCACTTTATCTTGCGGATGTGCCCGACGACCATCGGAACGACCAGCAGCACCGCGACGATGCCGAAAATCCACCCGATGTTCTGCTCTACCCATTCGGAGCGGTAGTAGCGGAACGCCTCGGAGTAGTTGCGGCTGTCGCGCGCCATGGCGAAATAGTCACAGGCTTCTTTGAATTGCTTCTGCTGCAAAAGCGCGCGCCCGATGCCGATGTAGGCAAGGTCATAGTTGCCGTTGCGCTTCATGACCTCGCGCCAAGTGTCGGCAGAAGCGGCGTATTCGCCCGCATGGTACTGCTCGGTCGCCTTGTAGACCAGCTTGCCGTATTCTGTCGGGGTCAGCACGGTCACGCAGCAGTCCTGACTGTCCAGCACCAGCAGGTCATAGCCCTGATGCTCCAAAGCGACGGGATTCAGGAAGTATCCGTCCATGTTGCCCACACCGCCGAACGCCCAGAGCAGGTTGCCCTGCTTGTCGTAGGTGAAGATGCGGTTGTGCGTCTTGTCCATGACGGAATAGATGTCGTTGTCCAGCACGGTCACATCCACGAACTTCGAGGGGCCGGAGTTGGTGATGTTCTTGTCGCCGCGCGCCCACTGCAGGTCGCCGATGACGTGGCTCGTGCCGTTTTCAATCAGGATGTTCGTGCCGATGGCATTCAGGCGGCGGACGGGTTTCGCCGCGCCGGAGGTCAGCTCGTTGGAATTGAAGGTCTGCGTGGTGACGAAGAAGAAGCCTTCCGAATCCAGCGCAATGTTGTTGTATTCCGTCGGAACGAAGGATGCCTGCTGCGCGCGCTGCTCCTTCGTGGAGAGCAGCCGCCACACCAGCTCGTACCATGTGTACTTCACTTCGCTCGCGCCGATGAAGCCGGTGAACGTGCCGTCCGCCTCGTACTTCATGAGGCCTCGGTTGACGTTCTGCGCGAGGCAGAAGACGCGTCCGGTCGTGTCGCAGACCAGCTTCGTCGGCAGAAACGCCATCGACTGGTCGAAGGTCGCGTCCGTCGGGCGGGTGAAAACGCTCAGCAGATTCAAATTCCGGTCTGCTTTCAGGATGCGGTTGTTGTTCGTGTCGGCGATGAACAGTGTGCCGTCCGCCATGACGAACACATCCTGCGGGGCGGAGAGCGTATTCGGGGTGATGTCGCCGGAAATTTCGGAAATCACGCGGGTCAGCGTGAAGTTTTCGCCGTCGCGGGCGACTTGCAGAATGCGGTTGTTGCCCGTATCGACGATGTAAATGTCATTGCCGGAGACGGTCAGCCCGCGCGGGGTGCGCATCGGCGTTTCCAGCCCAAGGGAGACGCTGGACAGCATGGCGCTGGTGCGGTAGGCATCCGGCGACTGGCGTTCGTCGCCCCAGTAATCGTAGGTGTAGGTGTAATTGTAGTCAAAGCCGTCTGCGGCGCGCGCGACCATCCCGCCGCAGAGCGCGGCGAAGAGGGAGAACGCAACCAGACAGGCGCAGAAACGGGAAACCATGCGGTTCATCGGCGTCCTCCTCTCTTAATCTTTCAGACCGGATGTCGCCATCGTTTCGAGAATCTGGCTCTGGCTGAGGATGAAAATCAGTATCGGCACAGCCATGACGACGACCGTAACCGCCGCCGCCTGACCCGTGCGGGCAATGCCGCCCGCCTGAATCTGCTGGAGCGCGTAGACGAGCGTCTTCTGCGCCTCGGAGTAGATGACGGCGGACGCCTTGGCGTTCCAGAGGTTCTGGACGGAGAAGATGATGAGCGTCAGCCACGCGGGCTTGACGTTGGGCATGACGATCGTCCAGAAAATGCGGAATTCCTTTGCACCGTCGATTTTCGCGGACTCAATCAGCGACATGGGCAGCCCTTCCATGAACTGTTTCATCAGGAACAGCCCGATCGGCGCGGCAAACGCGGGCAGGATGACTGCCCAATGCGTATCGACAAGGTGCAGGCGCGTCATGGTCAGGTAGTTCGGAATCGCGGTGACGTAGCCGTTGAACATCAGCGCCGTCACGACGAGGGAGAAAAACTGCTTGCCGAGCGGGAAATCGTACTTCGCCAGCACATACGCCGCGAGGGACGCAATCAGCAGATGCCCCAATGTACCCACGAGGGTGATGACGACGGTGTTGGTGATGTAGCGCGAGAAGGGAACCCAGCTCTGCCCCATCGTGACGAGAAGGTCAGAGAAGTTGTCGATGGTGGGGTGGCGCGGGAAGAGCGTTGGCGGGAAGCGGAACAGCTCATCCAGCGGTTTCAGCGAGGACGAAATGGCGAACACCAGCGGAAACGCCATTGCACACGCGACGAGGAACAGCAGCAGCCCCACCAGAAAGTCGCCCACGCGGGAGCGGTTCGGCTTCTTGTGGCGCATGTTCGACTTCTTCGTCAGCTTCAGCACCTTCTGCGGCAGCTCAATCGGCGTGCCGTCCGGTCTGACTGGACCTTTGTAGCCGCGGACATTGATGGTACTCATGTGCCAATCCTCCTCAGAGCGCTCTGAATCAGCTTGTTGCACAAAATCATCACCAGGAACAGCAAGGTGGCGATGGCGGAGGCATAGCCCATTTCAAAGCGGGTGAAGCCATAGTCGAACAGGTGGGTGACGACGGTGTGCGCGGCGTAATCGGTGGAGGGGAAGCCCGCCAGCGCCATCGGCACATCGCACACGCCGAACGCGGACGTGATGGACATGACCGCGCCGAACATCAGCATCGGCTTCATGTTCGGCAGGGTGATGTAGTACAATTCCTGCCAGCGGTTGCGGATGCCATCCACATAGCCCGCCTCGTACTGCGAGCGGTCAACGCCCTGCAAGCCTGCGACGAAGGAAAGGAAACCCGTGGACATGCTCATCCACAGCGTGACGATGATGATGACCGGCATGATGTAATCCGGCGTCGTCAGCCAGAGAATCGGGGCGTTGAGGATGCCCAGCTTCATCAGGATGGCGTTCAGGTAGCCGTACGCGTCGCCGCGGAAGATGATAGAGAAGATGTAGTAGGCATTGCCCGCAATGGACGGCGCGTAGAAGATGACGACGGCAATCGTGCGCACCCAGCGCGGCAATTCGTTGATGAGCCACGCGAAGCAGAATGACATGATGTAGCCCACAGGCCCTGTAATCACCGCCAGCAGGAACGTGTTTTTCACGGCGGTCAGGAAAACATCATCCTTCAAAATCAGGGTGATGTAGTTGTCCATCCCGATGAAGCGCGCGGGCTCCAGAATGTTGTTGTAGGTGAAGGAGTAGTAGATGGAGATGAGCATCGGGAGGATGTAAAAGGTCAGGAACAGCAGGGCGTAGGGCGCCAGAAACGCATAGCAGAACTTCATGTGCTTCGCTCTGTCCCACGCGATGCACGCATTGCGCTGTCTCAGCGCAAAGTACTTTTTCCAGAACGCGGTCATGACGAATGCTTCCTCCTTTCGCTCAGGGCGTCTCTTCGTCGATCGGCAGACCGAACTCCAAGCGCTTCTTATTGATTTCCTCGTTGATGGTGCGCGCGTAATCCAGCAGGGTTTCGCGCGGGTCGGTCTTGTCGTTGGTCACTTTGCGCACGGCGTTGGTCATGTGGCGCGTGGTGTAGTAGCCGCCGGCGACTTCGCGGAAGCCGACTGCCCACGTCATCTGTTCGCGGATGACTTTCAGCTGAGCTTCTGACCAGGAAAGCTGCTCGATGGCGGCGATATTCGCGGTGGCGTAGCGTGCGGACGACCCCAAGACGGCTTCAATCTCGCGTCCGAAACGCACCTGCGCGTCGGTGGACGTCCACCACTTCATGAACTGCCACGCATTCTGTTTTGTCGTTTCGCTGTCGGTGGCAATCATCATGCAGCAGGCGCCCTGCGAATGCCCAGAGTGATCCACATAGGTGCTGCCGTCCTCTGCCGTGCGGGAAGTGCCGGGGAGAATCGCAATGTCCCACAGGCCGCGGATTTCCGGCGCGGAGACGGTCAGGGTGTTGAACGTCGTGTAATCGAAGATGCCCAGCGGCATTTCGCCGGAGCGGAAGCGGCTCACGAAGTCGAAGATGGTCGGCAGACCGTAGTCATTGTAGAGGCTGGTGTAGCGCTCAAACGCCTGCACACCCGCTTCGCTGTTGATGGTGGTGTGGGTCGCCGAATCGTTGTAGAGCGCGCCGCCAAGCTGGTAGAGCATGGCGTAATAAGAAGAGAGATTCGGGGCGGCAATGTCGGGGTAGGGGATGCCGACGGACATGTTCGCCCCCTGAATGGTGGGCAGCATGGCAATCAAATCATCCCACGTTTCCGGGACGGACAGCCCGTATTCTTCCAGAATGTCGCTGCGGTAGAAGAGAATCGAGCACAGCTGCGTCTCCGGCAGCGCGTACAGACCGCTGTTGAAGCTGAACGCGGCGTAGGCGCTGGGGTAGAATTGGTCGAGGACTTCCTGCAAATCATCGAACTGCGTCAAATCCTCCACCGCGTGGCGAAGCGCGTAGTTGACGGGGTTCCAGCTGTCGGTTGAAATGACGACATCCGGGCCGTTGCCTGCGACGACGGCGTTCAGCAGCGCGCTCGGGTCAACCAGCATGACGTTGACGGGAATGCCGGTAGACGGTGTGAAGGTGTCATCAACCATGGTTTTGAGGACGGTAGACTGGTCACGGCCGGTCAGAATCCACACTTCCAGCACGTCCTCGCTGGCATCGTACACATCGCCCAAGGCATTGTAATCCACGAAATACGACGTGACGCAGGATTTCAGCTCATGCAGCGCGCGGTCGAGGAAATTTTCCGACGGCTGCGGCACGGTCACGCCTTCCGCAGTGATGGCAATCAGGTCAATATCCAGCTTGCCCTGCCGCATGTTCTGCATTGACGTGCCGAGGGAGGTGATGTTGTCCTTGAAATTCGTGAAGGCTTCGGTAATCTTCGCCGGATCTTCGACGAAGGATTCCAGCTGCACCGCCAGCGTCTGCGCGACGGCAATGCGGTCGGATTTCTGTCCGGTGATGGCAACGGTCTCATCGACGAGCTTATAGAGCAGGCGGCTTTCCTGCGCCATCGCTTCGATGACCTCCGGATACACCTGCTCCAAGTGGTAATCGCGGTAGCGGTCGGGGTTCACGCCTGTCAGCACCAGCACACGGCGGTACATCTGGTTCAGGCGGTAGATGCTTTCCTCCATGTCGGAGAGAATCTGCCCCATGTCGCCCAGCGTCGCTTCCAGACGAAGCGTGTGATGCCCAGCGGAAAGGTAGAAGCGGTAGGGCGTGCCGGAATCATCTGACAATGTGTTCATTTCCCATGCCGTGGTGTAGGGGAAGGAGACGTTCTCCATACCGGAGAAGGGAATTTTGCCGTCCAGATAGAGGATACGGCTGGACACGCTGCCGCGGTTGTAGGTCTGACGGCCTTTGATGGTGATGTTGTACCAGCCGTTTTCCGGCACGTCGAAATCCCACTCAATCCACTGCCCCGCATCGCGCCAAGCATCGCCGCCGATGTAGTTCAGCACCGTCCGGCGCACGTCGCAGGGAGAAGTGGCGGGGGAAGAACGGTCATAACGCGCGTACAGTGACGGGGAGGAACGCAGGGTGCTGCTTTCGCCCTCCAGCACGAGGGCAAAGTCAGCAGGAACGCTGTTCTCCTGTGGCTGCGCGGCGGCATAAGCGGCGTAATCCGGCATTCTTTCGGGGGCGGTGAGCGAAAGCGCGGTCAGGAGCATCGGCTCGCTGGTCGCAATCAGGGTGACGGTGCTTTCCCCCGCCTCGAAATAAAAGCGGTACGGCTCGGTGATGTAGCCCATCGAATCGCGGCAGCAGGCGGTCTGTTCGCCGAACACCTCCACCTGCGTCGGACGGATGTCATTGCCCTGCGAGTCCTGCCGCACTTCGCCGCCGTCGTGCCACAGGCGGGTGAAGGTCAGCGTATCCGCGCCATCGAAGGGTACTTCGCCGTTGATGCGCAGTTCGCGCTCCAAGTCCACGCCGCGTGCCGCCTCAGTGCGGTAGGTCAGGCGGATGTTGTAGAAACCGGTTTCCGGTACGGTGACGGCGAACGTTGCGGAAGAGCCGCTTTGCATCAGCAGACCATCTTCCTGCGAGGTCACGCCGTCCGAATCCACCGTCACCAGCGGAATGGAAACGTCCGAAGATGCGTCCGGAGCGCCCTCATGCGCGCGCAAATACAGCGAATAGGTGCTGCTGCGCCCGATGTCGCCAATCTGCTGCGAGAGGTCATAACCCTCGTATTTTGCCCGGTAGTTCTCCACGCCGCCGGACAGAACAAACCACAGCACCAGCGCCAGAACGACCGCCGTCAGAGCAATCCACTTCCCGTACTTGCTGCCAAAGGAACGCTCCATGTTTCCGTGCCTCCTTCAAACTGGAATTGAATCAATTTCGATACGTTGCAAATGAATAAAAATGGTTTGCTTTCAACCATATTATAAATTCAACGAGAGAAAAAAACTTCTTAAAATTTGCCCGTCTTTGGTTATAATTTGCTTGAAATGCGTTGCGTTTTATGGTATGATGGAAAAAAAGACAAGGAAAAATGCGCAAACTTGCACGAAAGGTTTGTGAAGAAATTATGAATAACCGAAGGCTCATTACGGAACGCGAACGACCATTGACGGCATCCGGCTTCCGCGTGATGAAGGGCGAGCGGGAGTTTATCACCTACCAGCGGGACGCAACCATCCGCGTATGGCATCAGCCGAACCCGGACAGCTATGCGCCGCACTTTCATTCAGCCATAGAAGTCTGCGTGCCGCTGCTGGGCGGATGCGAGGTGATGGTAAATGGAAAGGTATATCATGTGCAGGCGGGGGAGGTGCTGTTTGTTCCCTCCGACGCGACGCACGCCCTGCGCATGGCGGCGGGCAGCGAGCGCTACCTCATCATCTTTGAACACAATGCCGCATTTACAATGAAGGAATTTGCTGCGCTGCGCCCGATGATGCGCCAGCCGATTTATCTCACGGCGGAAAGTGAAGCGACGCCCATCGTTCGCAAAACGCTGATGCAGCTGGTGGATGCTTACGAGGCGTACACGCCGCTGCGGAATTTGCGGTGCTATGCGCTGCTGATGGACGTATTCGCCACGCTGGGGGAATTGTATCTGCCCAATGTTGCCAACAGCGCGGAGATGAATGACATCCACCAGCGACTATCCGGTGAGGACGCTTTCAACCGTGCGCTGGATTACCTGAATAAAAACTACGCCGAAAACATCACGCTGGATGTGCTGGCAGACTACGCGGGGTTCAGCCGCTACACGCTCAGCCGCATGTTCAGCCGGCACACAGGCGCGACGTTCATCCAGTACCTGAATGCGCGGCGGGTGGACATGGCGGCGGAGATGCTCAGCCAGAGCGACCTGCCCGTGACGCAGGTTGCGCTGCGCGTTGGCTTTGGGTCGATTGCGACATTCAACCGCGTGTTCCGGACGCAGAAAGGGTGTACGCCAAGCCAGTATCGAAATGTGTATCTGGAGTTGAAAAAATAGCAGACATCAAATCACGATTTCATAATATAGTAGGAGGAAAATATCATGATTGCGCAGACGCCCCCGATGGGATGGAACAGCTGGGACTGCTACGGCGCGGCGGTGGACGAGCCGACCGTGCGGCAAAACGCGGCGTACATGGCGGAGCACTTGCAGGTGTTCGGCTGGGAGTACGTCGTCGTGGATATTCAGTGGTATCAGCCGACCGCGACGAGCCACGCCTACGAGCCGTTTGCCGAACTGACGATGGATGAATACGGGCGCTTGCAGCCTGCGCCGGGGCGATTCCCGTCATCGGTAGGTCCTTCACCATAAACTTTAACTCCGTCTGAAT
>OGFG01002959.1_pt1 | contig 13035 bp, 21 predicted proteins | sample 1570761 | NCBI WGS metagenome assembly OGFG01 (sample SAMEA2581938, study PRJEB24529) | metagenome | biome: Human gut stool | place: China | collected 2011 | reverse complement strand
CTTGCACTTGTCGCCCATCTTGCACCCGGCGCCCATCTTGCACCCGGCGCCCAACTTGCACCCGGCGCCCAGTTTGATATTGCGCGCCTCAAATTCGGCGGCTAATTCAGAAAGTTCATTGTACTGAAAGGGTATCCAGCCTTTGCCTGAAACCCAGAGATAAATTGTTTTCATGGTGGGTTATATTTTGTGTTTTACTTTCCGATTCGGTATGCAGGAAATCCAGCCCCAGAACGGGATGCGCCGCTTCAGGTAGTCCGGATCATCCTCGTGGTTGTATGCCTCTGTCTCGAAGCAGGTGTAGTAGTACGCGCCCGGATAAGGCGGGATAATCACTTCGATCAGCCACGAAATGCCATAGCAAATCCAGCCGGCGAAGAGAATGCTGATCGCCGTAAGCGCCCAGCCCCACCAAGCGAACAGGTAGCTTATGGCAAGGGGCAGGAGGATTGCCGCGAACAGCACGGCCAGTTCGATCTGCTGGGCGCAGTGGATTCCTTCGTGGCGGCGCGTAGTCTCGTCCATGCTCCACGCCATCGGCTTCCGGGTAAAAGACCACAAAAGCCACGTTACCCAGCTGAACCCCTTGAACGGGATAAACGGGTTGTGAACCTCAATAGGTAGTTTCATCACAGATTCAGTTTACGTCCAGTAATCACAATCCATTCGATGGCATCCTCAAGTGCATTCAAAATAGATATGCGCTCCTGCCATCCTATCTGTCGTTCGTCGTCTCCCCAGTACAAATACCAGCAATGATTGGTGGACGAGCAAATCCCAATGTTTAATTTATATACTATCCCTCGCCCGTCCGTTATTGTTTTTGGGATTATCCCCAGCAGGTCGGCGACCGTGAAAGCGGCTATATCTTGCTCGCTCGGATAGAAGTGCCTAAGCTTTGAAGTCAGGATATATTCGTTTGTGTCCAAAGGGTCTATCCATGCCATGCTCGCCCTCTCTGCTGGCACTCCCAGTTCGATCAGCCGCTCCGACTGCTCGATGCTTGTTACTTGGTTTTTCATGTCCTATAATTTTTTGAATTCAATGCTTTCTCGCATGGTTCTCGTATTCATTTATCGTTTTGAATATCTGAAATGCTACTTGAGGCACGATGGCGTTTCCGTAGGCTTTGATGGACATGTTTCGCCATTTAGGAAAGGTAATACCGTCCAATCCACCGGAAATCCCATCATTTCGGCAACAAACAGGGGATTGAGTTGGGAAGTTTTCCCATGGCGCTGTGTGCAGTGTTCGCCGATCATTACCGGGATGTTGCACAATGCGTCGGTTCTCATCGCTCCGTTCCTGCGCATCAGCGCTGCAAGAGATACTGGTGGCTGAAAATCGCGGGCAGTAGGTGTCGGGAGCATTCCCTTGGGCATTAGTCCCGGTAGGCTTGGCGAAAAATCCGCGCGATCGCCTCCGGTTATCTTCGAAGCGCGACGCGTTGGCAACAAGCTCAACGGCATGAACACCGTCTTGCCGTTCTTGCATTGTTTCAACCCCTGCGTCTGAACGGTGGGCAGCAATCCCCTTCGTGCCGCATATCCGCACATGATCTCCTGCGCAAGGCATCCCGAATTGCCCGGTACGGGGTTCTTCTTTGGGGTTATCGTTGTCGCGTCGAACGCACACGGGGTTTTCAACAAGGTGCCCGACAAACCAGCATCTGTCCCTTCGGTGGGGAGCGCCGACACCGCAAGCCGGTATAATGTACGGTTGAACCGCATATCCCGCCGCCTCCAAGTCAGAACACACCTGCTCGAAGACCACTCCTTCCGACCAATTAACAATTCCGAAAACGTTCTCGCCCACGATCCATCGAGGTCGAACAGTCCGAATAACCCGCAACATTTCCGGCCAGAGGTAGCGGTCGTCCTCCGTGCCTTTGCGCTTGCCCGCGAGCGAGAACGGCTGGCAGGGGAAACCGCCTGTAAGGACGTCAACTCGTCCTCGCCAAATAGTAAAGTCTGTCGTGCGTATGTCCGCATACTGTTCTGCATTAGGAAAGTGATATTTTAAAATTCGGCGGCAGAAAGGATCGATTTCGCAGTTGAAAGAGTTTGTCCAACCGGCCCACTCCGCAGCGAGGTCGAAACCGCCGATGCCCGAAAAAAGTGAAGCGTGCGTCATGGTCATTCGCATAATCCGTAATAACTCATACAGCTGTCTTTCCCACCCGAAAAGGTTACTATGACTTTCATACGAATAATGATTTTTGAACTCTTGTTAAAACTTTGCTCCGGGCGGCGGCACAGAAATCCTTTTTGATCTCGAATCCGTATGCTTTTCGGCCCATATTGGCAGCCGCGAGCAGGGTTGTTCCGCTTCCTGCGCAGGGGTCGATAACGACATCCCCCTTGTCGGTGAATATCTCAATCAGACGTTCCAGCAGCGGTACGGGTTTCTGCGTCGGGTGGATCTTCGGCGTTTCGGTATCACGTACACAATCGAAGCAGTTGAAGATCATCCGCCCGTCGTTGTTGAATTTCGGCAGGCGGTCGCGGTAGAGTATCAATCCGTATTCGCAGTTGCCGACGACTTTCATGTTGGCTTTGAGTACCTGCGCGGAGAAATCTTTTCGGAATACGAGCGGGATATAGCGTTTCAGCCCATACCGCTGTCCGAGTTCGATGTAGTAGTGCATCTGCTCGAACGGGCAGAAAAGGATCATGCAGGCCGCACCTCCCTTGCATCGTTTCCCATCACCTGCTTCGTCCGTGGCTTGTTCCTTTACCGGCTTGTCTTTGCGGAGCATCTGCGAGCAGAAGTGCATGAACTCCGCCGGCCTGAAATCCTTGTCCGTGTCGAAAAACTGCTTGCCTGCAAGATCGCTCTCGCCGTTCTTGTTGTCGCCGTCGACATACCATGCCGGGTTGCTGGCATAGGCGTTTGTGTCGAGGTTGTATGGGACATCGGCGATGATGAGCTGCGCTCTCGGAATGCCGTATGACTTGAAATTCTGGAAATGGTCGTTGAATAGTTCGATGTTATTCATTCTTACTGCTCGTTAAAGTTTAACCGAGAGGAACGGCGTGACTGATTATCTTACCGCACTTCTAATACTCCACAGCCGCCCGACGGTCGATGAAGAAATGAATACCCGGTGCGCATTCATTCCAACGGCAATCGTCAAAATTAGGGACCTCGACGGTAGCGCCGACCGTATACACGAAGTTGTTGTCATGGTTCGAATGAATTGCCTCGATGTCGGCTTTGGTTCCATCGGCATTCTGAATCTCCGCCACATAGGCTTTGTCGCAACGACATTTTTCACCTCCGGCAGAACTTCGGCGGGCGTCTTCCGGAATTTGTAGCTTCACGACATAGCCCGAAGCCTTCTTCCAGCCGATAAAACTGCCATCGGTAGGACAAGCCATATATGCGCCTTTGGCTCCGCACAGGTTGGCTCCGCACAGGTCGGCTCCGCACAGGTTGGCTCCGCACAGGTTGGCTCCGCACAGGTTGGCTCTGCGCAGGTCGGCTCCGTACAGGTCGGCTCCGCACAGGTCGGCTCCGCACAGGTTGGCTCTGCGCAGGTTGGCTCTGCGCAGGTCGGCTCCGCACAGGTCGGCTCCGCACAGGTCGGCTCCGCACAGGTCGGCTCCGCGCAGGTCGGCTCCGTACAGGTCGGCTCCGCACAGGTTGGCTCTGCGCAGGTTGGCTCCGCGCAGGTTGGCTCTGCGTAGGTTGGCTTCGCTTTTAATAGCTTCGGATACGGTCTTTTTAATTGTGTTATTTTCGGACAAATACTCGAAAAGTATATTACCTGTCCACCGATTTTTTATCTCAATTTTGATTTGCTTGCTCATGATTGTTGATGGTTAAAAGGTTAAATGACAATACGACTATTTCAAGTACCACAGATACTGACCGTTGACCGACTCCAACGTAAAGTTATCTTCAAGCGATCCGGCCATGCGTTTGAATCGGATATATGCCATAGCCTCATCTCGTGTATAACATTTCCGTCCTGATTGCGTATTTGGTGGATTATTTCTCTCCAGAGCTTTGTCCATTTTCGCATAAGTGACAAAGGCTGTATAGGCGTTTGTATGCTTCAAGTACGCCTGTTTGCTTTGCATGGTAGCTATCAAACGACGAATATCTTTCACGCTGTAATCTTGAAATAGCCAAACTATCTGCACCTCCGTTAGGGGTTCCGGCATTGAGGCAATACATGGAGCGTTCGTGGTGATCCATCGTATGAGTTCCGCAGCCTCCGCCTCTTTCCCCCCTACAACCCCCTTTTTAGTATCTACCAGTGTGTGTGTATATTCTTCTATTCTTTCTTTCTTATATTCTTTAGTTGTGGTTATTTGTTGGTTATCTGTTGGTTGTTTGCTGGTTATTTGTTGGTTATCTGTTGGTTGACAACCATTATCAAAACCATCCTGTGCTTGTTGGTATAAATCATAATTACAGACAGTTATGATAGTATATTTGCGTGTTCCCGACTTGGTTATAAACCCGCAATTATCCAGCTTGTCTATTGCGGTGCGTATTTGCATCTCCGAAAGTCCTGTCTCTTCGGATAGCTGTCCTCTGCTGGTTACCAATTGTCCGCGGTCGATGATTAAACCCTTCCACTTCTTGGCCCGGTAATTTGCCTTCAAAATGAAATGCAATGCCAGCCGCACACAGTTCGTATCCGGATACCATTCCCAATCAAGGAAGCTGCGATACATCTTAATCCAGCTGTTATTTGAAGTGTTACACATTGCGAATTAATCGTTTGTAATAATTGATCTTATCGGACATTTCGGACCTCGACAATTTGAAAATCGTGCGTTTCTTGCGTTCCAGTTCTTCAACCGTCGGCAATCCATATAGCCGGATCAGCACCTTACGATAGACCGGTATGAGACCTTCGAGGCGCTCGTTGCAATTCTTGCACTGAGCATGACAGTTTCTCTCGTCCCACCGGGTAGCTTTGTGAGCGCGGCCTATATAATGCCCGCAATCGCATGTTTTAGGCGTTATAGGCGCACCACACGTTATGCAGTATCCACGACCATCAGGACAGTCCCGATGACGGATATAAAGGCTGAAATAGCGGTCGTAGTCAAGTTCAGGTTTTGTCATGTGTTATATCCCATTTGCCGTATTTGCTCTTTCTCGAAGCTCAACTGGGTACGCAGGTTATCGGATTGATGTACGCAGGTCCTGTTAATCCTATCCAACCAGTTTACGATCTTGTTCTCCTCGGCGCAGGCAGATTTGAGTATCTCCTTCTGCACGCTGGGAGCAAGCGGTATGAGGTCCTTGAGGCGTGATGCCTTTATCAGGGCCAAATCCTGCTCGTATTTTGCCATAGCCAACAAGTAGGAGCTGCGGGCCATACGTACGCTCAGTTCCGACAAACGGATAGACATAGCCTGCGGCTCGGTGGGCGGATCTGATTCCAAGAAGAGCTGCATCTCCTCTATTTCCTTGAGTGTAGATGTATCCATACTCAGAACGGAAGATCATCGGGTTCAAAGCCAGACGCCGGCGCCGGCCCGGAAGGTTGGTTTTCTTTGCGGTCCAATACCTTGCCCAGCATCCTGACCGTATCGGCCATAATCTCTGTAATGTACCGCTTGACACCGTCCCGATCTGTATAGTCGCGGGTGCGCAGCCGGCCTTCAACATAGAGTTGGGAGCCTTTCTTTACGTATTTGTCAACGATATCCGCGGTGTTGCGCCACGCCACCACATGATGCCATTCGGTTATCTCCTTGGGAGTATTTGTTTGGCGGTCCGTGTAGCGTTCGGTCGTCGCCACACTCAGGCTGGCGACCTTGTTTCCCCCGTCCAACACCCGGACTTCTGGATCGGCGCCTACATTACCGATAATGATTACCTTGTTTACCATATTTCCGATGCTGTTTCTTTGCGAATATTTTAAGTTTGCGGATTGCATTCCATTCGTGGATGGATTGCTCCGGATGCGGATGAAGCACGCTGATTGCCTTCAGTAAGTTCCGCATATCGGTATTCGAAATATCCATGACGACTACTTTTTGAAGGTGGTTTTGATGATTGTCTTACTGGAGCGGGCCGGAGGATAGATCATTTCACCGGTTTCGGGGGCTACGACTCCCGACCTCGGCAGGTTCCGAAGCATCGTTTCCCGTTCTTTAATGTCGGCCTTGAGGGCTTCCAGCGTCTTGTACATGTCGTTCAGTTCGCTGTCTCCGCACATTGAATAGTCGTACTTGACACCCGATTCGGCCTCTTCCAGCCGGCAGTCGCCGAACTGGTGTGATTTGCCGTATTTGGACAGTTCGCGGAGTGTGATGTCCCGAACCTGCGCATCATCCTTGAATTGCTTGATCGCATTCTCCATGCGGCTGATCTGTATGTGTGCATCTATAGGGCTGATGTCGCCATTTACGACGGCGCTGATTGCCCGGCCTGCCAGATCGGAAATGGATGCCGGATCTCCGAATAGTGTTATCTGCTGATTCATGCTTTATTTTCCCTCGTTAAATTGTAGTATTCGGTAACTTTGACATTGACTTTTGTAAGCATTTCTTTATCGACGATATACTTGGACTCCAAGAATCCGATTAATGAGAATCGCTTATTGGCTCCCTTGGCGTCTTCCTTGGCCTTGATTATCTCTTCGAACAAGTCCAAAGTTAGCATTTCGTCAGTAAGCGTAGGCTTGGAAGCCGGGCCGGCGTCATCATGCCGAGGCAGTCGGTCTACGTCATCTTCGTCAGTGGCTATATGAAAGTATTTGAGAATGAAATAACGCTCCCCGTAGGTCATTGCCGAACCTACGCCTTTGTCCCAATCATTCTGACCGTTGGCGCTCCACTCGCATACGTCCTTCTCTCCGGATTCCACGTCGATCCAAGTGAAACGCATCTTCACACTCGAAAGGATTTCGGATTTAGGGCGCTGATCCCGTCCTACGGTATAATCCTGACGGGTATTTGTGATGTCGAGAACCTCCGTTTTGAGGATCACGCCGAGTTCGTCCATCTTGGGCCGGACGATGCCAAGTACTTTCGAACCGCTGATGTACTTGTAATTATTTCCATCTGCATTCGGCAGCAACGCCCTGACGCTCCTCTGGATTTCCAGCAGTTTGCTATAGATTCCCATGGTTATAAGTTGTTTCGTTCTCCGTATTCTTTCAGCCGGCGCAACTGCCCGGCGTGCATACCACCGTCGATATCCTTGACCTCGATAATTTCGATGGTATCGCGGTCTACTTCGAAATAGGTCTCGCAAATACCCATATAGCTGTCACCGCCTTGTTCTTCGTGGGTCTCGTAGTGATGGATCGCTTTGATGTCGTATATTTTGTAGGCCACCGTATAGACCCGCTTGTCTTCATCACCGCGCATATCCTTCTGTATGGCTTCGCGGATAGCCCGATAAATCAACTTCAGATCTACGTCCATCAGCGTTCTGGCCCTCTGGGAGAATGGCGACCGCTGGCCGGTTATATGTTCGCTCGGAATATCGTGATACTCTTCGAACGTCAGCACCGGGGACGCGGTTGTCGTGTAATATTGCGTGTCCATAGATTAAAATTTTGCATGTTGACGGTTATATATCCGGCGCATCGAGTTCATCAGATCAGGGAATGAGCGGATGTATCCCATATCTACGGAGAATGCCAATTTGCGTTGCAATTCATCCATATCTTGTAGCTGCTGCGGGGTCGCCGTGTTGCGGATATCCCGCTCGTGCTTGTTGAATACGATCCAGTTCAGAGCGCGGGCCACCTTCGGATAATCGACATCCGGAAGCGACGCGATGGACTTGGCCAGCACATTGTAGTTGTCACCAGCGGCCGTGCGGCACTTGATCAACTCGTCATAAACGAATTTGAGTACCTGAACCTTGAACTTCGGGTTAAGCCACATGGCAAAGTCGATAAACAAAAGAGGAGTCATCCACGTCCCACCGCTGTATTTCCCGCGGGAAGTTAAATACGGGGAATTCCCGTCTTTAAAATCAAACTCTGATTGTAAGGCACTTAAGAAATCATGCGTCGATTGGAGGCGCAGGTAATCGTTCATCTCCTTTTTCATGCCGGCAGCACGGTTCCACTGGTTCAGCAACGCCGTGGCATTGAACATGCCGTCTTTTGTGCGCTGGAGCACCTCGAACTGCCCCATTCGGCGCGTCATTATTACACTTGTTTTCATGATTCCTCGAAGATTTCATCCAACAATTCGCCTATTTCTTTCTTGCGGTGCTGGTTCGACAGCACCCAGCGGAACACGACGGCAAGCGGAACCGCCCACATCAGGAAGATGAATAACTCGGTCATATCACGTTCCTCCCTCTCATACGATTGTATGATATGTAATTCCAGAGGCTGATCCTGCGTATGACACGTCGCCGGATTCTGTACTGCATGCGCCATACTATGGCGGTGAGCAACTGCTTATCGGTGCGTCTTACGCCGACAAGCTGAATATCATTGTCCATGATTCAGCGGTTTAATGTTTAGACTTGGAGGGGAATACCCGGCTTACGAGTATGGTGCCGACAACGACAGCATACGCGGGATAGAGCACGCGGAACTGAGCAAGGAAACAGCCTAAAGCATGCTCCTCGCACGTGGCGCGGATAACGTTGGTGTAATCGACTTTATCCGAAGAGAACATCGGACGATTGGCTTTTAGATGACACCTGTAAAAGCAGGTGCGATGCGTTGCACGGGTACTTTTATTCCCCGTTTTGCAACTCGTGTTGTGGTTTGGCATTTGGTTAACACAAGTTCGTTGAACAATATGTAAAAAGAAGGACGCGTCCTCCAGTTAGTCGCCAAACCACCACGACTGCGGGTGCAGAAGTGAACCGAGAACACGCCCTAAAAAGCGTTTTGTATTTTTCTGATATACCCGAAATCGGGTGGCTTGGCAATACAAATTTACACAAAGTTTTTAACTCTGCAAATAATATTGCCGATTTTTGAATTTTGCCCCAGATGAATAGGGGTTTGTTGGCCTTGAGATGGCAACGGTAGAATGCGGTGCGGCTTTTCTTGGCGCGCGGTGTGGTCTGGGTGTTATTTACCCGGATACCACTTGTGTTGTTCTTTGGCATTTGTTGAACACAAGTTTGGTTAATGTATGGTAAAAAAGAGGGCGTGCCCCCTATTCTCGCCAAAGAACCACAACTACGCAGAGTAGAAGTGCAACAGGAACACGCCCAAAAGAGCTTCGTATGTACTTGTTAGCTGCGCAATGCAGTTCTTTGGCAAGGGCAAATATACAACTTCATTTCGAATCTGCAAAATTATTTGCCATCTCCATCAAAAAACGGAATCGACGGCTTTTCCTTTCGCGCGATGCGGTACATCATTTCAGCCTTTGCGCCGTTGATGATCTTACCCGCAATGTTGGCAATCTCCGATGCCTCCTTGATTTCTATTTTTCGTTCACGAAGTTCGGCATACACGCGGCCCAAATCAGCCGTCAATTCCCGGATGTTTTCAATTCCTTTCATAATCAGTCTGTTTTTTAATTTCTCGGTATAACTTTAATTGAATACGTTTGTAGTCGATTGTTTCGGGGGTTATGGGGAGATTGTTTCGCCTTAATTTATCTCTTAAATAACGATCAGTTAGTGATTTACAATCATTTATTCCTCTTTTGCGATTCCGTTCTCTACACTTTTCTGGATTGGCTATACGCCACTTTCGACAACGTTCTGTAAATTTTTCGGCATTGGCTAAATAATACTTGCGTTTATATTCCCGCACCTTTTCGGGATGGGCGATAAGCCACTTGCGATTCCATTCACGGCACTTTTCGGCATTCTCAGCATACCACTTGCGACTCCATTCCCGCCTCTTTTCGGCATTCTCAGCATACCACTTGCGTTTACGTTCCCGCCTCTTTTCGGCATTCTCAGCGTCCCACTTGCGTCTACGTTCCCGCCTCTTTTCGGCATTCTCAGCGTCCCACTTGCGTCTCCATTCCCGATCGCATTGTTTGCAAGTATGCCTATAACCTGATGCGCATGTCTTATCCCTTACAAACTCGCTCAACGGCTTCTCCTGCCCGCATTTGCGGCATATCCGAGTAATATTATCCATAATTTTAAGCAAATTGACATATAAAAAATCTTTACATTTCGAGCGTACATGTAAAGAAAATCAAGAATTCTTTACACGTTATTCGTGGATAGGGCGCCAACCGACAATCTCGAAACGTGGGTGGGAGGTTGCTAATTCATTCTCGCAGCTCCACACCCCAGAAGGTTTGCGTCTACCTACCGTATAATACGGCTCATTGGGGCGCCCTACCGCTATATACTTCACAAGCACATTGCCCTTAGGCATATCTTTTACGAATGGATTGTTCCATTGGGTCAGTTCTTCCCGTTGTAATATTAGCTGACAAATAGCCGACTCATATATGTCCTTAATCACGTCTTTATATTCCGAGACACGACATTGCGGTTCTGCCGGTTCACTATTAAGACGCCATGCGCATGTTTTGCATACAGGCGTGTGGGATTGATTACAAAAAGTATTTGCGCAAATACGCTTTGCTCGCTCTTCAATGGTTGTCATAGTGAAAATAGATTTTATCTATATTAAACAAATATAAAGTGTGTAATTATTTATACTTGTTGCAGGTAAAGTAAAATACACCTATATTTGCATTGGACTTAAGAGATGAAGGAATAACATCGTCTTTTCAAATTATTCCAAAACACAAGTTTAAAAGACCCGGTATCCTACTACCGGGTTTTGTCTTGCAGTAGGATGCAAGATTTTAAGCCGAAAGGCAACAAAGAAAGGAGGTGTTATTTATGGAATCTCTTAAGTCCAAAAACGGCAAGTTGTATAAACTCGTATTTTGCAAATACATCCGTAAAAATGGGAAAATTATTTATCCCAAAAACGCTAAAGTTTTTGCAATATGGGTACCGGTTAATAATGTAGCTTAACCAATGCCGTCGTGGAGTGGTAGGACACTCCACTTTTTCATTTACTCTATCTCAAATTAAGTGCCATCCTCCGCGCCCTCTCGGCATTCTTAAGGTACTTATCCTTGTACTTTCGGTTGGCTTTCTCCGGAGGTACGAACAGAACCGTGTTGTTGTCCAGTCGCAAGGGGACCAGCCCGTTGTCTTTGAGTTCTTGAAGATATTTATTCATGGTCGTTTGATTGTATCCAAAAGAAGCGGGGGCTTCTTACTACCCCCGCGGTGGCGGCGTTACTATGCTTCGCGCCGCCGGTTTGCGTTCTGCCCGTTTCGTGGGCTTAGCCCGCCTCGGCCTTGCTACTGTTATTCACGCGGCCTCGGATTGTCGAGGGATATACCCTCTTTCGCTTCCGTTGTGATTAGCGCGTCAAGCGCCCGATCAACTCACAACTGGGAATGAATCCCTGTTGAGCTACCCGGATTCGAACCGGGAGTACCGCCTCCAAAGGGCGGTGTGTTAACCATTACACCATAGCTCAATAAATGCCGCCGACATCTCCACTCACCCACGCCACCGCGTAGGGCTTTAATGCCGACGGCACACCATCCGCGTGCTTCACAGCAGGCCAATGGCAAATACCAAACTTAAAATGCGATTTACGGATTATTGGCAGGAATCCGCGACCTGTGGCATATAGTACTCGTTAAACTGCGTCGGCCGCCCGTCTTCCGTAACGGCCTTCTGTCTGTTCGAGCAAATGGAATAACCCATTTTACGGAGCCGGCTGATTATACGTCTCAGCTCCGTTGTGTGGTAGAGTCTCTCGGCCTTGCGGACCGTAAGCTTGCCGCCGGCCTTGAGATAGGTGAGAATCTTACTTTGCGGATCGTGTGTCATAGGACTTCACATATTTGCCGCTTTTGCCGCGGGTCCGATTGAACTTCTGGAGTTTGCCCTCCAATTCAAGGACTCGTTTTTGCATAGAATCAAGATCGTGAGTGAGCGCCAGAAATTTCTGGTTCATGCTTGCCAGATCCTGATACGCAGTTTCGCGTTCCGCAAGAGCTTTGCCCACTTCGATCTCCAGCTCCTCGATTCTCTTCCACATCTTCCAGCGGGGCGTCAGGTCGAACCAAAGGAAGGTTCTCTTTTTCAAAATCTCTCTCTTCATAGCTATAATGTTTTAAGGTGTTTCAAAAAAAAGCCCGCGCGCCGTCACACACAAACAACCACGTCAACTAAAACCTACCAACCTCCAAATCAGCACGCGGGCATGAAGCAGGCTTTGCGCTATGCAAATAATGAAAAACTACTAAATTACCCTGATTGGAAAGAACGTGTGCACAAAGCCTGCATTAGAGCCTGTGAAGGCGATCAAACCCGCACAGGCATAATAATGCTTTATTTATCCCGGTGGTCCTCGCCGCTCATGTCATCGCAGCTTCGGAACCTATGCCAGTCTTTTGCGCGTTCAAGCTATTCGCTCTTGCGGGGCTATCACTTCGAGCCTTGCCCACGGCCCGCCGATAACGCTATTATCGGCCTAACGGATCGCTTTATACCTTGCGGCGGGGTTACTGCCAGCGATCAAACCCCTCACCCATTGGGTGGCTATTTTGGGAGTGCGGCAGGATTCGAACCTGCAACCGTTGCAATCGGTTTCATATGATGAGTAAGCGCGGACTCTTGTGGGCTTTATTTCCGGGTTTATCCCACTCGTGCCGGACACGTGCCGCTTTATATCTGCGAATAAATGAGCTTGGGTCCCATCCCTGACGCTCTCGGTTATCCATCATCATATGGCGTCTACCATTCCGCCACACACTCCTTGTTGTTATTCCTTTGATGCCTTTTGTTTATCAATACTCCATGTCTTGTGCATTGCAGCGATCAGGTCGATATACCCTTTATATTCTTCGATCTGGTCGGAAGTGTAATTTTCCGCCTTACCGATTTTCTGAAAATGCTGTTGCCATTCAGAAATAGAGAAGCGTTTGCATCCTATTTGGATTACTTCATCACCCCAATAGGAAACCGTGTGGCGAGAAGCATTGATAAATAATGCTTTGGGTGCTATTTCATTGTTGCCCAGCTTGCACCCGGCGCCCATCTTGCACCCGTCGCCCAACTTGCACCCGTCG
>OGFG01002958.1_pt1 | contig 13037 bp, 8 predicted proteins | sample 1570761 | NCBI WGS metagenome assembly OGFG01 (sample SAMEA2581938, study PRJEB24529) | metagenome | biome: Human gut stool | place: China | collected 2011 | reverse complement strand
CCATTTCGGATCCCGGAGAAGAACTGGTCAAACAGGCTTATGCTGCGGGAATTCCCGTCACCTCTCTCCCCGGAGCCTGTGCGTGCGTTACTGCACTCACTCTGTCCGGCTTATCGACCAGACGTTTTGCATTTGAAGCCTTTCTGCCATCTGACAAAAAATTACGCCGTAAAATTTTGGATTCTTTGTGTACCGAAACACGGACAGTAATAATTTATGAAGCACCACATCACTTACGTGCAACTCTTCAGGAATTATTCGCCGCTCTCGGAGACCGCAGACTGACTATCTGTCGTGAATTGACAAAAATTCACGAAAGTGCAATGCAATTTACACTGTCAGAAGCGATTTATTATTATGAGCAAAACGCACCAAAAGGTGAATATGTTCTCGTCATCGAAGGACGCAATATGGCAGATCTCGAGCAGGAATCACGTGATGCCTGGGCACAACTTTCCGTTGACGAACATATGCAGCACTATTTATCCGAGGGAATGGATCGCAAAGATGCTATGAAACAAGTAGCCAAAGACCGCGGTGTCCCAAAAAGGGAAATTTATCAACAATTATTAAATAAAGACACTTAAGTATATATTCTGTAAAAACGGGAAACATGATAAAGTAACAAATGTTATTTTAAAGGAGGTTACTTTATCATGTATGACAAAAAACATCGAATACGAAATTCATATATATTAATCAGCTTGCTTGCAGGTGTCTGTTGGATACTCGCTTTAACTGCCATCTTGTTTCAGTTATCTGATACTTCTGCAAACGCAGGATCTGCGGTCCCCGCCTATTCATCCCACTCCCCTGTATACTCTAATACCAATTTCCGCTTAAACGCTGTTTCAGAACACACCTATGAACTAACCCCGAAAGACTCTGTCAAAACAAATAATAAGCTCAATAATTCTGACGCATTCCCAGAAGGTTCCCAGGTTAGATCCTATTTTGCTACTCTGCTTCATGATCCCTCACTTCAATTAGTTTCCTCCCACATAGAAACCAATTATGCAGACTATTATCTGTATAGCACAAAGCTAAATAAACTTGGCTTTCCTGCGTCTTCTTTTGGTCAGAATCTGCATATTGCTGTCACAAAAAACGGACACATATACCTTGCATCACCACAGATCGATTATGACTTTTAATCTTAGTGCAGAATACGTTTTTTATGGCAATCACGACGATTTCTTCTGCATCTCATCTCCTTACACAACATGACCTGTACCAATGCATTGTAATATGGATCGTTACACCGTTCTCCACAGATTTTTTGCACCATTCGCCCTATTATTATGCGATCAGGATAGCAGTCAAACATTGGACTTCCATCATATTCCATCTGATCACACATTTCCATTACTTCTAATTGTATCTTTTTGGCTTCCATCGGCATTAAGTACTGATCATCCCATTCTTTTTGTTCTTCTGTTACCTCCGTAAATTCCAGTGGAAATGTCATCATCGTTCCTTTTCCATATTTATGCAGCATAAGATCGATTCTCCTAAATCATTCTTTGCTAGTTATCCTATGCACATTTTTCGTAAATCGTGATAAGTTATGCACATTTTTTGAGTGATCTACACACATTTTCACAATATTTACTTGTTTATGATCCCCAAAATTTAAGAATATGTTCATTGCCTTTTATGGACAAACATCTTATACTATTGTAGTGAATATTTTTTGAAAATGAATTTCAGTTAAGAAAATTGAGTGTGATAGGAACTTTTCCTTATAACATTCAATCTTGAGGAGGATACCATTGAAACATTTATATAAATTTATTGCTTTAGTATTTATTTTTATGATAGGGATTGCTTTTTTCAGCAAAAGTATTCCATCGATTTCCGTAAGTACAACGACTGCAAGCAGCATTCAGGATTCTACATTTCCTATGGTTTATCTGCAGGTAGGAGAATCGTTTATCAATCCACTGCACGGATACAGCAGCGAACTTAACAGCAGCACAGTTCGAGAATCCATCACACCACTGGACACCGGCAAAACTTTTGCCGTGAATATCGCCGAAAACGATTCTAAGATCAAGAAACTTTCTTATGAATTGCGCGATATTGCCAATAATAAATCCATTGAAACCGGAGATATTACTGCCTTTGACAAAAACAAAAAATATAAAGTTGCTACCGTCCACTTAAAAGAGGCAATGGACACGAGTACTGAGTATGGATTCTGCATGACACTTATAACCAATTATAGCAAAAAGATTCATTTTTATACTCGTATAAAATATTATGACAATGACTTTTTCCTGTCCAAAAAATTGGACTTTGTAGCGAAATTTCATGCAGCAACTTTTGACCAGGGTAAGTCTCTGGATCTTTCGCAGTATTTAGAGAGTGGCACAAACGATGATTCTTCTTATGAATCCGTTGATATTCATTCCAGCCGCAAGCTTATCACTTGGGGAAAATTAAAACCTAGAAAATTAACGGATGTTGTGCCTACTGTCAAAGAGCTCAACATTGAAACTGCTGCCATCTCTCAGACATACTTTGTGTCTGCCACAACAGCATCCGGTTCTGAGACGTATCAGGTGAAAGAATTTTATCGTGTGCGTTATTCCGGCGGGCGCATATATTTGTTATATTTCAAGCGAACTATGGAAGCAATTTTTGATCCTTCCCTGATTTCAATCAACAAAAGTGAGGTCAAAATTGGTATTTCTTCCGCTGAAGATCTGGATATTACTTCCAGCGACTCCAATAAAAAATTCGCTTTTGTTCGCAATGGCTCTTTGTGGTATTACGATCTCAAAAAAAATGAGCTGAATAATGTATTTAGTTTTGAAACCGGCAACAATGATTATATCCGCGAATACTACGACCAGCATAATATTCGCATACTAAACTTAGACGATGATGGAAATATCAGCTTTGTCGTTTATGGCTATATGAACTGTGGTGATTATGAAGGCCGAGTTGGTATCCTCCTCTATGATTACAGCGTTGCTGATAACCAGATTACCGAGCGTGTATATCTGCCTCTCACCACGACTTACGAGCAGCTTAAAGAAGACTTTGATGATTTTTGTTATATTAACAACAAAAACATCTTTTACTTCTCGTTACAGGACACGGTATATGCGTATAACATATCATCCAAGCGATATGATATCCTTACACAAAATGCCTCAGCTGATAATTTCTTAATGTTGGAACAGGCTCACTGCTTTATCTGGTCCAATGCATCGGCAAACGGTAACGCAAGCAAGCTGACTATTCTTGACCTTAATTCCTCCAAAGAATTAACGTTAAAGGCTCCTTCCGGCCAAAGTCTGGTTGCCCTTGGAACTATAGACTCTAACGTCGTATATGGATTTGTACGCAACAAAGATATTCACGAATCAACGACCGGTGATATTATTCGTCCCGCTTACAAGCTTGTTATTTCCGACTGTACAGGAAACATTTTACGCGAATACAATACCCGAAATACCTATGTAACAAATGCCGTAGTCGATGGAAATGTCATCCGACTAAAACGACTGAAACGTGTTTCCGGTGCCTGGAAAAAGGCATCTGATGATAGTATCATGAACCAGAAAAATACAGCTGCGCAGGCGATCAAGCTAACTACGCGTATTACCGATAAAGCATTGACCGAAAAATATATTTCCCTGCCAGCCGGTTATGTGATGCAGTCTCTTCCAAAAACTCACGCAACAAAGAGTGTAATGATCACGGAAGATACTACTTTTCATCTTAAAGAAGAAGATACAAACGCCACTAAGAAATACTATATTTACGCATATGGCGGAATTACCGGATCCTATGGCGATGCTTCTAAAGCGATCACTCTCGCTGATGAACAGATGGGCGTTGTTATGGATAGTGATTCTCATATCATCTGGGAACGTGGCGGTAAATTTTTAAGCAAAGAAATTGCCGGAATCACATATCCATCCGGTAATATTTCTACAATAAAAGCAAGCACGCAAATGTTATTGCAAGCCGCTCAAGTAACTACAACAGTCTCCGAGTTAAAAGGATCAACCATTATGAAAATGCTGCGATCCCATCTCGACACTCCGGTAAATCTCACCGGATGTACTGTCGATGAAATACTCTATTTTGTCAGCAGCGAAAAACCTGTCATTGCGATGGAAAGCAGCGGACACGCCGTCCTTATCATCGGCTATGATTCTTCCTCCGTTACTTGGATGGATCCTGCCACACACAGAAAACGCAAAGTATCATTAAATCAGGCAGAGCACATGTTTAAGCAGGCAGGATATGTATTTGTCAGCTATGTCGATTGATATCGAAATCTAAATTGATCTATAATTTCCAAAAGCTCTACGCAGATTTTGCGTAGAGCTTTTTAACTCAAACCTTACTCATTAAAAACTGCTATCGGGTCACATATTACTTACTAATGCTCCCCATACCTAAAGTTACTGTTCTAACCACATATTGTGTATTATGTCAAGAACAAAGAGTCGCTTGCGACTCTTTCGCGCTCGAGCGGTGCTGTTTGCAGTCACAGCATAGTGATTACTACGCTAATGCGGAAAAATTTAATATAATATTTTTTGTGTATTTAAACAAACATATGTTGCGTTTTTTGTAATGTTTGTCAATAGACAACTTCTTATTATTTCATTACAATACTCATTACTCACAGATTTATATTAACTTGCATTACAAGAAAGGAGTCTCTATGCAGTATATACAACAACTATTGTCTCGAATCAACCTTCTATATCTTTGTCCCTTTGTTCAAAAGATATTGCACCTCTCGCTCATACTCTGCCTTGTGGCACTTACTCCGATGTCTGCCTATGCAGCTGGTGACTCTCTCACTTCTTCTATTTCTCTTTCATTCAATAGCACAAAGAAGTTTCAGTTAGAAGCCTATGAACATTTTTATGCCTATTACACCGTGCCGTCCTCTTACTCCCGCGCCAAAAATACGCTTTCTGTTACAGTTAGTAATCTCTCTAATTTTTCCATCTCCGTCATGAATAGCGACGGATCCTCTATATCCACCACAAGAAAGAAAAATATCTTATATTTCAAGAACAATGCTTTTATTGCAGAAAACCGCTATTTTATAAAAATTCATAATCAGCGTAATATACGTTCTGCCGGCTCTATTAATATTCGATACACCACCGATACAACTGCTTCTCCCAAAACAAGCCACAAAGACGCCACCAATATTGCGTCCTCTCACAAGCGACATCAGCAAAAAAGCACTAAGAGCTCTTCTTCCCGAAATGCCAGCCGACAGAAAACCACTAAGAGCTCTTCTTCCCGAAATGCCAGCCGACAGAAAACCGCTAATAACTCTTCTTCCCGGAATGACAGCCGGCAGAAAGCCACTAAGAGCTCTTCCTCCCGGAAAGGAAAAACGGCTGCTACGAATAAAGCGTCCACCTCTTCCAAAAAATATGTATCTTCCGGCACCACTCTTTCCCCTGTTACTCCAGCCATACACTATATTCGGCTTAAGAAGGGAACTTCTATCGCATTAGCAGAAAGAATATACACAACCGTCCCAAATCATCCCATTTCGTTTACACCCTCTTCCTCGTCTCTTCATATCACCGACGGTATCGTGTATGCAACCTCTGCCGGATTGTTTTATATTATTATTCAAGATGGATCTTATTCTTCTTCATGTACCGTAAAGGTTGATCCTTGAACTGTTACTGCCATAAGGTTACGTATTCCTCTTCCTAACTCAAACTTCGAATGTGCGAAGTTTGAATTCCTAGGAAATAACAATAGATGGCTAAAACCTTTTCCATAACATGATAACTATGTGATCAAATAATAACTCAAAAAGGAGCACTTGATATGATACACTTCAAACTCGATTCCAACTGGAAAATATTATCTGTAATACGTTGTTCTAATAGTCATGCAACGCTGTCCGTGCAGCATATTTACTCTGGAGAAATTAAAGTTTTATCCATATATGCCAAAGAACACTTTCAACACAAACTTTATTTTGACATATCCCACATTAAGCACAGACATCTATTGCCAATATCACAAATACAGTTAAAGCATGGATGGCGTCTTGTCTATTTTCCAATGCTCACGCCTCTTAAAGACTATATTCGTTCAAATGCACTTTCCTTGTCGGATATCCTATCATTAGCTCACCAACTATGCTCTGCATTGGAAATTCTCCACCAGCATAATATATTACACTTGGATGTGTCTCCGGATAATATCTTTGTGGATTATGATGGTTCTTTTGTATTAGGTGATTATTCCTCGTCCAGATATGTTTTTCAAAACAATTGGGATAATTATTTCACGCCACATTTTGCACCTCCTGAATATCAGCTTTTCAAGCCATCCATTCAATCGGATTTGTACAGCTTTGCCGTTCTCCTATTTGGTTTGCTTCACAATGGAATGATTCCGGATAATATTGCCTCTTTATCTCTCTCCGATTACGCTGATTACCAGAAAAAGATGGAAACTCATGGAATTTCGTATCCAACGGAATTATATTCTTGTTTTCAAAAGGCACTTCACACCGATGTTCATCAACGTTATCACGATGTTACTAGTTTTGTAAATAATTTAGAACAATTATTGCATCCTCTATTGGCACTTTCCTCCTATCATCTCCAATTAATTAAAGTTACGGAACCATTCTTCAATATTCGCACCACATCTCTAGCCAAGTCGTCCTTAAAGGATACCAATTGTCCCAAAAACACAGCTAATTCGCCATTTCATTTTGCGAAGCCACACATAACTCTCCCGATAAGGTTCGACTTTAATCGAAGGCAAAAACCGGTTCGATCACCTAAATTTCAATTTTTTAAATTTTCTTGTATTCACAAGATTCTAGGAATATCGATCTGTTGTGCTATTGTCCTATTATTTTTTGTCGGGAGCAGATTATTACATCCTTTTCGAAATCAAACCTCACAAAATACATATCCGGAATCCGAAACCGAACATAACTTTTCAGCAAAAACAGCATCCGGCCCTTCCATCGAAATTTTAGACATTAGTAATAAGCAAGCATCTACTATTGCTGAATTATGTAACGAACAGATGTTAGAGCAAAACTGGTCCATCCTCTACGGTGAAAATAACAGGTTTTCTTCAGTTGATGAACTCAGTGACTTTTCTAATACAAAGCAATTATTTCTTAGTGGAAATAAAATTTCATCCTTAGAACCATTAGAAAACCTCACCACCCTGGAAACTTTAATTATATCCGATAATAGTTGCACCGATCTTCTTCCGATCAGTAACTTAAAGCAACTGAAAGTTTTAGATTTGTCAGGCAACCAACAATTAGCATCCATTGATTGCCTTGCCTCTCTGACAAAACTTCGAATACTTATCCTTTCGGATACATCTGTCGACCCCGCAAGTATCAAAAAGTTACAAGTTTCTCTCCCCACCTGTAACATTATTTACTGACAATATCAATACCAAGCATTGTGCATACGCAAGCTGCCATTATCATCATTAGCACTTTGCATTTCATACGCAAGCTGCTATTTACCGTTATTATTAACACTGCGCACACTGAAACAGATTTTTCTGTATATAGTGTGCAGAATTGGAGGATCTTATGAACACACTATTCAAAAAAACAGGACGACTTTTTCTATTATCATTGCTGCTATTTTCTATTGCATTTCATAATAATGCTTCTGCACAGGCAAAGCAAAAAAAACCGCAGATCAAGTCATTTTCTAAAAAATTATTTGTTGGAAAATCTTATTATGTAAAAGTCAAAAATCGTCCCAAAAAATCGACATTATCTTATTCGTTAAGTAAAACATCTCGTGCCAAGATCAACAAAAAAACAGGGCAATTAACCACTCGTAAATCTGGCAAAATCACCATACGTGTACGCATTAAAATTAAAAACAGGAAATACAAATCACTCCATAAATCTGTCCAAATTTACGAACAGACTAAAACATCAAAAATTTCTGGCAAATTCTTGCCAAACGCCACTATTAAAACTCGTACAGCGATCAACCCATGGAATCACTCTATTGTGTTATACAGCAGTCGTATATTGTTGCAAAAAGAAGTAAGCAGTTCCAAAATCACTTTAACCGGAAAATCAAATTCCACCACACCTAAACTACAGGCACACTTCGATTCATTATCTTCTGATGGCAAAAAAATAACATATCAGCTTGACAAATATAGTGAAGAAAAATTATGTCCCGGAAATGGTTCAGCAAACGGTGTTTATAAAATTACCGCACCTTTTCTTTCTAAGCCTCTTTCCATAAACTATAAAGAACGTCTAACTCCAAACAAAGTACAGGGATTTGTTTTTGATAGTGAGCAACGTCCTATTTTTGGTACAACAGTATCTCTTTGCTCAATCAACGATCAAAATAAAATCGTGAAAAATATATCCTCTGCAAAAACTGATAAAAATGGTCATTACTGTATTTCCGACATTCACTCCGGACAATACATCATCGCTTTTCAAAAGGACGAATATATTACTTCCTATTCTCAAAAATTTAATCTTTCACAAACTGTTTTATGTCAAAACATTACTCTAAAAAAGAAGCAACTTCGTCTTTCCTGCAAAATAGCTAATGCTAAACAAAATATGAAAGGTGTTTCTGTTTCTCTGAAAGACGAATCTAACACTGTCTTGACCTCTGGTCTAACAGACAGTAACGGCATGATCACTTTCTCTTATAACACGAATATTTCTCGTAAAAACTATACCAAAATCACGTATAAAGATACTATTAAAGAAAGTATTTATTGCAATAATACTTTGCCGGATGCCTACACATCATCGCAGATAAAACTTTCTTCTTACACCCCTAATAAATTATATTATTTGGAAGTTTCACCTGCTTCTCCTCTCTCCGATGATCGACTGTCATATAGTAATTACCAAACAATTTCCATTTCTTTCTGTCCTAATAATAGTACATCTGAACAATTATTTATAGACTGCAATTTATCAGAGATCCCCACCACAAAGATTAAATCGTTGTATGCAAATACGGACACAATATCTTCTTATATAAACACTGATTCTACAATAAATAACTCACAGGGAAGCTTTCGAACCTGTTTATATCAAGAGGATGGCTGTCAGATTACATCAACAACTATCCCCTTTGTCAATCTATCATTTTCCTCTCATCAAGTACAATTGACCAATGCACTAAATTCCTTTTTTACTACCTATAATATCTGTCTGCCGGATGGAAAATACTATATTTCCATTCAGCCGCTTAATGAGGATCATTCTCCCATAGCAACAGCATTTCTATCAAAGATCTCTATTACCAATAATACTATTTGTCCTACCTCTGCCTTTTTTCAAAAGGGTGTTTCGAAAACAGCAATATTGTATGGTAATTTTACGAACAAGGTCTATTCCTCTCTTCCTTATACACTGTACCAAAAACAGGACAATAAATGGTTTGCACTTACCTCGCTCCAAAGTTCTTCATTTGAACATATTTCCGATCAATCTTATCGTTCCTCCATATCACTTCCTGTCCTAGAAATCGGACAGCAATACAAATTGTGCTCTAGAAATCCCTACATCGATTTTGTTGATTCTGCCGAGATTAATACAACATGGAATTTCAATAATACTACTTCCAATCTGCAGTTTAAGTGCCAAGAAGTATTAGCATCCTCCTATACTGCAACACTACACCACCACAATATAAAACAAATTATTATTGCAGAAAATGTATTGCTAAATGCGCAGAACAAGAAAGATTGTGTGTTTGTTGATTACGATAAGAATGGAACTATTATATCCGCCTGTTATGTCAATTCCAATGAAGGACATTCTTTTTATGCAAGTTCACATAATATCTTTTTCTTTGATAAAATGGAAACCGGCAAATCCATAAAAACCACTCAGGCCTCTTATAAAAATACCAAGTTTTATTAATTTGGTTCTTACTTCTCACTAGCAGAGGACTTTTACCTCTTATATGCTAGTGTTACTCAATATAACCATCATCTAACGTCCAAATCTCATGCGGATCAGCCTTTTACCTCTTATATGCTTATGTTACTCAATATAACCAATAATTTCAGGTACTACTTGCGGTCTCTTGTCCACAATATCATAAATATCACTAATTTTTTGCACCCCTTGCTGCAGTTTTTCTTTCGAGGAACTATATGCTATTGCAACTATATCCCCTTGTTTCACAGCATCTCCTGTTTTTTTATTAAATTTGATGCCAGCCGTCATATCAATTGGATCATCCTTAACCTCTCTTCCTGCTCCAAGCAAAACTGCAGCTTTTCCACATTCTTCCGTATTCATTGTTCCAATATATCCGCTATTATTTGCTATTATCTCATGCTGATATATTGCTTTTTCAAATTGATCCGGATTTTCGATATAACTGCCGTCTCCTCCCTGTCTTTCTACCATAAGTTTTAATTTTTCAAGTGCAGATCCATCTGCAATAACTCGCTTTACTTTCTTCATACATTCTTCTTTTGTACCTATCTGTGCCAAATAAAGCATCGTCGATGCTATTTCAACAACTACTGCTATCAAATCCTCCGGACCTCTTCCCTTAAGAGTTTCGATTGCTTCAACTACTTCTAAGTTATTTCCAACCATTTTTCCTAACGGTACATCCATATTTGTCAAAATTGCAACCGTCTTCTTCCCGGCCCCATTTCCAATCGCAACCATTTTTTCAGCCAATTGCACTGCATTTTCTTTATCCTTCATAAAAGCACCACTACCTACAGTAACATCTAAAACAATCTTATCGCTTCCGGCAGCCAGCTTCTTACTCATGATAGAAGATGCTATCAGCGGAATGCTGTCCACTGTAGCCGTCACATCCCTCAACGCATATAGCTTTTTGTCCGCTGGTGCAATATCTGCAGATTGCCCCATAACAGCCAATCCTATTTCATTCACCATATTAAAAAAATCTTCTTCCGCCAAAGCAGTTTTCAAGCCGGGAATTGCTTCTAACTTATCAATCGTTCCTCCCGTAAATCCTAACCCCCGACCACTCATTTTAGCAACTTTTCCACCACACGCTGCAACAATTGGAGCAACAACTAAAGTAACTTTATCACCAACTCCACCAGTACTATGCTTGTCCACTTTTACTCCCATAATACTTGATAAATCCACAATTTCACCGGATTTTGTCATACAATTTGTCAACGCCAAAAGTTCACGATCTGTCATCCCCCGAAAGTAAACTGCCATCAACCAAGCCGATATTTGATAATCAGGAATTTCATTATTTACATATCCATTGATCAAATACTCAATTTCTGTTTGGTTAAGCTCCAAACCCCTTTTTTTCTTATCAATAATTTCATACACATTCATATTTCTTCTCCTCTCTTTTCATCAGGTAGTGTCAAAAGACTACCTCTTTTTTGTTCTAAAACCTTTATTTTAGGGAGTTTGCAAACAAAAAGAGCAATCCCCCCTATTTTCTGGTATAATGTCAATCGCCAAACCAACAAAACAAGAAACGAGGTTATTGCTCATGGACATTATACTTTATTTATTAAATTACATCAATTACCAACGCAAAATTATTGGTCAGTTATTGAATTTTATTTGCAGATACATCCCACTAAAGCAGTGGGCTTTTGATGACTCTCATTCTCCTAAATATCAAAAATTCAAGATAGATGAACTCCCTAAAATTCTTCACTACGAGTCTTGGGATTATCGTCTTCTACTTCCATACTTAGAATGGAAGTATGGTAAGAAAATCAAACCTGTGCATCGTCGCTCAGGCTGCAACATCCCTGACGATTGCTCCTGCCCTCGTTGCAACGCTCCAAAGATTTATCTTTACAAAAACAATGGTTCTAAAGGACAAATCTGGTGTAAGGTTTGTGACACTAAATTCAACCTTAACGAAAATCGATTCACAAAAACCACTTCCCTTCGTTGCCCTCACTGCTCCAGAACACTGGAACCTATCAAGAGTAGAAAGCACTTTATCATTCACAAATGCAGAAACCTTAAATGCCCTTACTATCTTCATAATCTTAAAAAAGTTGATAGAGAACATTTAGATGAAAAACATGGAAAAAGCAAATATAAACTCCACTACATCTACCGCGAATTTACGATAGATTTTTTTAAGATGGATTTATCTTCTCTTCCTAAAAACGCGTCTTCCTTAAATTTTAAGAGGCACGATTCCTACACCATGTCACTGTGCTTAACCTATCGTGTCAACTTAGGTCTCTCTTTGCGAAAAACCGCTCAAGCTCTCCGAGACATTCATGGAATAAAAATATCTCATCAACAAGTAGCGAATTACTGTACTACTGCCGCCATCTGTGTAAAGCCTTTCACCGACAATTACGATTACAAAGTTGGTAAAGTATTAACTGCTGACGAAACCTACATAAAAATCAAAGGTATAAAAGGTTACATCTGGTTTATTATGGACGCTGCAAAACGCTCCATCCTCGGATACCAAATCTCTGATAATCGTGGTGTTGGTCCATGCATTCTTTCCATGCGTATGGCATTAAAACACTACAAAGAAAAACTACCAGAACACTTTAAATTTATCGCCGACGGATACAGCGCATACCCATTAGCAGCTCAACAATTCTTCCGCCAGTTTGGTGGAAAATTTAAGTTTGATATCACCCAAGTAATCGGCCTTACCAACGATGATGAGGTATCTACCAAATATCGCCCTTACAAACAGATGATTGAACGACTTAACAGAACCTACAAAGAATCCTATCGTCCTACCAACGGTTTTGATAACATCGAAGGCGCCAACTACGATTTAGCTCTCTGGGTAACTTATTACAACTTCCTGCGTCCCCATAGGCACAATGGTTATCGTGTCCTGAATCATGTACAAGAGCTTGATAATGCCGATAACATGCCAGGAAAATGGCAACTACTAATCTATCTAGGACAATGCAGAATTAAACAAATGCAACAGGGTGAAGCCCATAACTGTTCCTAGATTCAAAGCCCGAGGTTAATATCAGCCACCGTAAGCAACGCTTACGGCTGTGTCCTTGAAGGCACACAGAGG
>OGFG01002954.1_pt1 | contig 13067 bp, 10 predicted proteins | sample 1570761 | NCBI WGS metagenome assembly OGFG01 (sample SAMEA2581938, study PRJEB24529) | metagenome | biome: Human gut stool | place: China | collected 2011 | reverse complement strand
TGCAGACCGCATCGATGCGCGACATGTGCGCCTGAATGCGGTTTTCAACGGACGGCGCAAGCCATCCCTTGTGCTTTGATCGAACGCGATTGTTGAAGCGCGGAGCGCGGTAGCGCGTCTTTCGATTGCGCCTTGCACGTCGGAATGCCAGACGATCGGCCAGAAGTCCCGTGATGTCCTGTCGAAGCGCGACTTCGGACGCGAAGACCTCCTCCTTTTCCGTCGTGGCGGAAATGCCAACGTGCCTTGCGCCTGCATCGACGCCAAGCGTCACGTCCTGCTTCGTCTCGCCTGTGGCGATGGTCAGCTTGATCGTGAACGGCGTTCGACGCACGACGACGGCCTTGCCCGCCTTCAGCATGTGTCGCGCCTTTGCTGGCGAACACGGCATCAGCGACTTGCCGCGCATGTTCAAAACAAATACTTTCAAAGTATCTCCTTTGCGGATACCCGCAGGCTCCGCTTGCTCGGCCCGAAGGCCGATTGTCATCCTTCGTCAATGTTGGAAAGGGTTTCTTGTCTGCATCACCGTTCCTACCTCTCAGAACTTTTAAACACAGACCGCAGAGCGTGGGACTAGGATGAACATCCCACGGTGCCTGTACATTCCAAACCAACGTAGCTCGCCTCCCAGAGGAGGTTTGCTGAGACTAGTCAATAAAGGCTCTTTCAAGCCTCCGCCTTTAGGCGGGGGTTATTGACCTCTTCTTGTCTGTGTAGTTGCAGTTGCGGAGTCCGCGCCGTCCGGCGCGAGGGCGGCCGGTTGTGGAGCGCTTCGTCCGAATGATAGCGTCGACTTTCAATTATGCGTCTTTCAGGGCGCTTGTGGTACATGCCGAAGACTGTTTTTCCTGTTTTCCCCAGTCGTTTGCGTTGAACGCCTTCGACATTCGTCAAGACTTTTTCTCAAAAGCTAATCTACAATGATCTGGTTCCATTCAACCATCAGGCCGTCCGGATCCGCGGCCGCCCTACAGCAGAGGAGTTTTCCCGTGTTCTCGTCCCTTGCCGACAAGCTCGTGCTTTCCAACGGCGTCCAGATGCCGGGCATCGGCTTTGGCACTTGGCAGGTGCCCACCGACAGCACGCTTGAAAACGCCGTCTCGGCGGCCCTCAAGCTCGGCTACCGCTTCTTCGACACCGCACAGATCTACGGCAACGCCTCCGCCATCGGCCGCGGCGTGTTGCTGAGCGATCTGCCGCGCGCTGAGATCTTCATCTCGAGCAAGATCTGGACGTCGCACCGAAGCTACGACGGTGTGATGCGGGCCTTCACCGACATCATCGAGCAGCTCAAGACCACGTACCTCGACCAGCTCCTCATCCACTGGCCCGCCACTCAGGGCGAGCCCATGATCTGGCAGAGCCAGAACGCGGGCACCTGGCGCGCCCTCGAAGACCTCTACGAACAGGGCGCGGTCAAGGTGATCGGCGTCTCGAACTTCCTGCCGCACCACCTCGTGCCGCTGCTCGCCCGCGCGCGCATCCGCCCGATGGTCAACCAGCTCGAGATCCACCCCGGCTATCCGCAATTCGCGGCCGTCAACTTCTGCTTCAAGCAGAACATTGCCGTTCAGGCCTGGAGCCCGCTCGGCCGCGGCGGTCTCACACACCACCCGCTCCTCATCGAACTTGGTGAGAAGTACGGCGTCTCCCCCGCCCTCATCGCCCTGCGCTGGAGCCTGCAGCACGGCTTCATACCTGTCGTGAAAGCACTCGATGCGGAACACATGAAGTCCAATCTCGACGCCTTCGGCCTCACACTCGAGGACGAGGACATGACGCGCCTCGACACGATGCAGCAGGTCGCCTTCTCGGGACTGCACCCCGACACCGTCACCTTCTGACGACGCCCAGCCACGAAAACCCGCCCTTCACGAAGAAGGCGGGCTTTTTGGTAACCGAAAACCGACATGCTCTCAGGTCGGTTTTTATACCTCTTGAAAATTTCGAGCCAGTCTGACTTCGGAGAAGAACATTCTCGCCCGAGGGAAACGCCGCCCATCTCCATCGGACCAAGTCGATACCTCTTTGGAGGTAGCACCGCAATTCTATTACAGAATAGCGTCATTACCTCTCCCACAGTCAAATCAGGGCTTCGAGCCGCCTCACCGCCTTCTGGGAAAGATGCTGCCACGGGGCCAACCCCTATCTCCAAAGAGCCTCCCGCACCTCTCTTCAAGCGTCTAGGCGGTGTGTGCGCAGCTCCCTACAATCAGCTCATCGGAACGTGAAAAAGGCCACCGAATGAACTACTCCTCCGTTGTCATCACGCTCGCCGCCGGCGCCGAAAGCCGTGCGCTCAAAGCACTTCCTGCCCTCGAAGGACTCGAGGTCCACCACGTCGACGAGGCGTCCCGCAGAGTCGTCGCCGTCATCGAGGCCGAGACCACGGGACTCGAGGCTGACGTCTTCGAACGGATCCGCCGCACCGAAGGCGTCATCGACGTCAGCCTGCACGCCCACTACTTCGAGGACGAGGCGACAGCCGAGTAGTCCCTTCCCCAGACCCCGACAGCATTCAAGCAAAGGAGACCTCCATGTCAGTCCATCAAGTCAACGAGAAGCGCCGCGCCCTCATCAAGTCCGGCCTCGCCGCAGGCGCCGCCATGTCGATCGGCATTCCCGTCACGTCCGTTCAGGCCGCCAGCGTCCGCAAGTCCGAAGAGGGCATCTCCTGGCACAAGGGCGTGTGCCGCTTCTGCGGCACGGGCTGCGGCCTCCAGGTCGGCGTCCGCGACGGCCGCATCATCGCCACGAAGGGCGACCCCGACGCGCCCGTCAACCGCGGCCTCAACTGCGTCAAGGGCTACTTCAACGCCAAGATCATGTACGGCAGGGACCGTCTGACGCAACCGCTCATGCGCCGCACCAACGGCAAGTTCGACAAGAACGGCAAGTTCGAACCCGTCTCCTGGGACGAGGCCTTCGACGAAATGGCGCGCCAGTTCAAGCGTGTCTACGCCGAAAAGGGGCCCTCGGGCGTCGCGCTCGTGGGCTCCGGCCAGTACACCATTCCCGAGGCCTACACCGCCACGAAGCTCTGGAAGGGCGGCTTCCGCTCCAACAACATCGACCCGAACGCCCGACTCTGCATGGCGTCCGCTGTCGTGGGCTTCTACCAGACCTTCGGCGTCGACGAGCCCGCCAACAACTACAGCGACATCGAGTTCGCCAACACGATGATCCTCTGGGGCAACAACATGGCCGAGGCCCACCCCGTGCTCTGGTCGCGCGTGGCCAACCGCAAGCTCACGGACCCGAACACGAAGGTCATCAACCTGACGACCTACCGCAACATGTCGTCCGACCTCGCCGACGAGACCATCATCTTCAAGCCCAACGGCGACCTTGCGATCGCGAACTACCTGATCCGCGAGATCATCAGCCGCGGCGCCGTCGACGAGGACTTCGTCTCGAAGCACACCATCTTCACCGCCGGCGTCACCGACATCGGCTACGGCCTGCGCAACACCGACAAGTACGCCTACCCCGCCGAACGCGACATTCTTGAAAAGCAGAAGCGCATCCGCCTGAGCCCCGCCGAGGCGACCGCCATGGGCCTCAAGGCCGGCACCGAGGTCGAGCAGAAGAACTCGGGCGGCTCCGCCGGCGCCCACTGGCAGATCGAGTTCGAGGAGTTCCGCAAGGCCGTCGAGCCCTATACCCTCGACTTCGTCGCCCCGCTCGTCAAGGGCGATGACGACGAAACGCTCGAAAGCTTCAAGGCCCGCCTCGTGCGCCTCGCCGACCTCGTCTGCGACCGCAAGCGCGACCTGCTGAGCTTCTGGTGCATGGGCTTCAACCAGCACCAGCGCGGCGTCTGGGCCAACGAGCTCGTCTACTCGATCCATCTTCTCATGGGCAAGCACGCCAAGCCGGGCAACGGCGCCTTCTCGCTCACGGGCCAGCCTTCCGCCTGCGGCTCCGCCCGCGAGGTCGGCACGTTCTGCCACCGTCTTCCCTCCGACATGCTCGTCGCCAACGGCGAGCACAGGAAGAAGACCGAAAGCATCTGGAATCTGCCCGCCGGCACGCTCAACCCCAAGGTCGGCTACTCCGTCATGGAGATCATGCGCGGCCTTGAGGACGGCTCCGTCAACTTCATGTGGACCCAGGTCGTCAACATCCTCCAGTCGACGCCCAACAACACCCACTGGGTGCGCGCCGCCCGCGATCCGAAGAACTTCGTGGTCGTCTCCGACGTCTATCCGACCTACTCCGCCCGCGCGGCCGACCTGATCCTGCCCGCCGCCATGCACTTCGAGAAGTGGGGCCTCTACGGCAACGCCGAACGCCGCACCCAGGGCTGGCACCAGCTCGTCAAGGCGCCCGGCGAAGCGAAGACCGACATCTGGATGATGATGGAGTTCGCCCGCCGCTTCACGGTCGACGAGGTCTACCGTGCGCAGCCCCTCAAGGGCGTCCCGGGCGATGCGCTCCCCGACGTGCGAGAAGCCGCCGCGGCCATGGGCCTCAAGGGCGACGCCACGCTCTTCGACGTGCTCTTCGCGCCGTCCGCAGCCCGTCAGGCCGTCTGGCCCGACCCGCTCTACAAGAAAGAGCTCAACGCCACTGGCGAGGCCCTCGGCCTCCCGTACTTCCCGGAAAAGGCGCTCTTCGGCGAATACCGTCAATTCACGCTAGGCAACGGCCACGACCTCGCCGACTTCGACACGTACATGCGCGAGGACGTGCGCGGCCTGCTCTGGCCCGTCGTCAACGGTCGCGAGACGCTCTACCGCTTCAACGTCGAGTACGACCCGTACGCCAAGCCCGACAACCTCTTCTACGGCAAGCTCATGAAGCCCGTCGGCAAGGGCACGCGCCATGCGCTCACGGACAAGAACGCCGTCGCACATCCCGGCACCGCCAAGATCTTCTTCCGTCCCTACATGGACCCGGTCGAGATGCCCGACGCCAACTACGACCTCTGGCTCTGCACGGGCCGCATCCTCGAGCACTGGCACACGGGCTCGATGACCCGCCGCGTGCCCGAGCTCGACCGTGCAGCTCCGCGCGCTGTGCTCTACATGAACCCGACCGACGCCGAGCGCCGCGGCATCAAGCGCGGCGATACCGCCACCGTCACGAGCCGCCACGGCGAGTGCAAGGCCGTCGTCGAAACCAAAGTGCGCAACATTATGCCGCGAGGCATGACCTGGCTCGCCTTCTTCGACGACAAGGTGCTCTGCAACTCCGTCGTCATCGACGCCATGGACCCGATCTCCCTTGAACCCGACTTCAAGAAGACCGCGGTCAAGGTCGTCCGCGACATCTGACCGGAGTCCTCATGACGGGAAGCGCCAAGACCACCCGCCGCGAATTCCTCACGAAGGCCTGCGAACTTTCGGCCGCAGGCTTCGTGACGGCCTTCGCCTGGGGCTCGCTCAGCCTTCGTGACGCCAACGCGCGCTGGATGCCAAGGCCTCCTGGCGCCGTCGACGGCAAGGACTTCCTCGCACTCTGCTCGCGCTGCGGGCAGTGCGTGACATCCTGTCCGTACGAAACGCTCAGGCTGGCGGGGCCGTTCGATCCCGCTCCCGGCGGCACGCCCTTCTTCGTTCCCGAGGAGATCCCCTGCTACATGTGCAAGGACATCCCCTGCGTGAAGGCCTGCCCGACGGGTGCGCTCTCGCCTGCGCTCACCGGCATCAGCGACGCCCGCATGGGCATCGCCGTCGTCGACCCCGCCTCGTGCCTCTCGCACCAGGGACTTCGCTGCGAGGTGTGCTACCGCGCCTGCCCCGAGGAGGAGAAGGCGCTCACGATCGAAATGCATCCGCGCGGCATCAGCCGTCACGCGATGTTCATCCCGGTCGTGCACCCCGAGCACTGCACGGGCTGCGGCCTGTGCACGAAGAGCTGCCCCACGGGCACGCCCGCCATCCGCATTGCGGACAGAAAGGCCGTGCTCGGCGAGATCGGCGGTCACTACCGCCTCGGCTGGCTACCCGACGATGATCCGAAGAACCGGCGCGAGGACGCCCCCGCAGACGCCCCCGAGGCTTCCGCCCAGGGCGCAGGCGGCCTCGACTACCTCAATGCGAATGCGCTATGAAGCGGCTCTACAACATGCGATGGACGCTTGCCCGCCGCGCGCTTCAGCTTGCGGTGCTCGGGCTCTTTGCGGGCACGGCGCGCCTCGGGTGGACGCTCGCGGGCGAGCCTCTCCTTGACGGCACGCTCTCGGCCTCCGAAATTGCCGGCACGATCCCACTCTCCGACCCGCTTGCGCTCCTCGAGCGCCTTGCGGCGGGGCACATGCCGACGCTCACGGCCGGACTCGGCGCCCTCATCGTCCTCGTGCTCTACGGCCTTCTGGGCTCGCGCACCTTCTGCGGCTGGATCTGCCCCATGAACATGGTGGCCGACGCCGCCGAATGGCTTCGCGTTCGCCTCGAGCTCAAGGCCGACGTCGTGCGCATCTCGAACAAGGTCCGCTACGGTCTTCTCGCCGCCGCGCTCATTCTGAGCGCCGCCACGGGCACGGCCGCCTTCGAGGCGGTGAGCCCGCAGGCCTGGATCTGGCGTGATCTCGTCTTCGGCACGGGGCTCGCAGCGCTCTCGGCCGCATCCGCGGTCTTCGCGCTCGACCTTGCGCTCATGAAGCACGGCTGGTGCGGTCACCTCTGCCCGCTCGGCGCCTTCTGGTCGCTCGTCGGCCGCCTGACGCGCTCCCCCGTCGTGCGCGTCAGCTTTGACGACGCAGCTTGCAACCGCTGCGGCGACTGCCTGCGCGCCTGTCCCGAACCCCACGTCATCCGCTTCGCCAGCCTGAAGGAAACGGGCCGCATTCCCGCCGGCGACTGCCTCAACTGCGGCCGCTGCATCGAGGCCTGCGGCGAAAACGCGCTCAAGTTGCGCATCGGCCCCGCCCCCAGGACCAGAACTTCCTCCGACACCCATCAAGGAGAAAACCATCATGATTAAGAAATTCGCCCCGCTTTTCGCGACCCTCTGTCTTCTCTCGGGCACCGCCGTCGTCCAGGCAGGCGACACCAACACCGACATCATCGGCGCGCCGGGCATCATCCCGCATCCGATCGAGAGCTACCTCCCGATCACGGCCGAACGCAACAGCTGCCTCATGTGCCACAAGAACGCCGTGGCCGAGGACCGCAAGGCGGGTGAAATCCCGCTCACCCACCTCAAGGACGGCAAGATCACGGGCGACCGCTGGAACTGCACGCTCTGCCACGCGCCGAGCATGCCCGCCGAAACCAACGCCAAGGCCAAGTAAGCGCTGCGTCGCCCATTCGGGCGGCACGCATCCTCAAAGAACCAAGGCCGCAGGAGATTCGCTCCTGCGGCCTTGGTTCATTCGTCATCCATCACCTTTCATTCGGCGGTCTTCTGCTGTGCGGCCCAGACGGCGGCCTCGACGCGGCTGCGGCAGCCGAGCTTCTTGAGCAGATGCTTCACGTGGCCCTTGACGGTGCCCTCCGTGATGTCGAGCCTGCGGGCGATGACCTTATTGGTGCAGCCCTTGGCGATCAGGTCGAGCACCTCGGCCTCGCGCCCCGTGAGCGTGGGCCGCTCCTCAAGCGTGGAGGACATCTTCGCGCGAAGCGTGGTCGTGAGGAAAGCAAGCATCGACGCATCCACGACGGTCTGCCCCTCGAGCGCCCTTCGGATCGACTTCAGGAACTCCTCGGGCTCCATGTCCTTGAGGAAGTACCCGTCCGCGCCCGCCTGGATGCAGGCCGTCAGGTCCTTGCCCGAGTCGCTCACCGTGAGGACCACGATGCGGCGCGACGGATCCTCTTCCTTGAGTGTCGAGAGGATCTCCACGCCCGAGCAGCCCTTCATGTTGAGGTCGAGGATCGTCAGGTCGGGTTCGGTGCGTCTGACGAGCTTGATCGCCTCCTCGCGCGTGCCCGCCTCGCCCACGACGTCAAGCCCCTGCTCTAGGTCGAGGAGCTCGCGCACGCCGCGGCGAAAGAGCGGATGGTCGTCGATGATCGCGATCGTATGGCGTTCCTTGCTGGTCATTTGCTGGCCGTTTCCTGAAGAAAAATGCATTCTTTAATTCTACCGCTGCACGCAGGCGCCTTCAGTCCCGTCTTTCGGGGACGACGAGCGTGACGCAGGTGCCGCCGCCCTCGGCCGGCGCCACCGTGAGCGTGCCGTGCAGCGCCTCGGCGCGCTCCTTCATGATCGAGAGCCCGAAGTGCTTGTAGCGTCCGGGGTCGGCGGGGATGCCGACGCCGTCGTCCTGAACCCTGAGCACGAACATGTCGTCCGCTCCGCGCGAAAGCGTCACGCGTACGCTGCTCGCACGCGCATGCTTCTCGACGTTGACGAGTGCCTCCCGCAGGATGTGCACGAAGTGGATCTGCTCGTTGGGCGTGAGCTCGAGTCCGAGAAGTGCGTTCGAAACCGTTGTCGCAATGCCCGTGCGGCCGCGGAACTCCTCGACCGTCTCCTCGACGGCGCCGTTGAGACCCGAGCTGCTGATCTGTAGCCTGAAGGTCGTGAGCACCTCGCGAAGCTGCCTGTAGGCCGTCGTGATGCCCTCGGAAAGCTCGTTGACAGTCTCCATCACCTTCTCCTGAGGCTCGCCGCGCTCGATGAAGACCTTGAGGCGGTGCATCTGAATGCGCGAATAGGAGAGCGACTGCGCGATCGAGTCGTGGAGCTCGCGCGCGATCGTCGAGCGCTCCTCAAGCACCGCCAGACGCCTGTCGTCCGACTGCCGGGTGCTGCGCTCGATGCCGCGCCCGATCGTCTGTGCAAGCGCCTCGCCGAAACCGGTCTGCCAGTCCTCGGGCTCTGCATCAAAGACCGCCTCGAGCTTGCCCATCGACGGATTGGCATTGGAGAGCACGAAGCGCACGACGCCCGTCTCGGGTTCCTCCTCAGGCCAGGCGTCCGATTCTCCGAGAACCGCGGCCGTACCGTCCGTGCTGACGACGAGCCTCACGGCTCTCGCTCCGAACTGTACGCAGGACTCCTCGAGCAGGTCGTCGAGCGAATGGCGCTTGAAGACCGCACCCCAGGCCGCCGACTGCGCCACGCGGCTCAGGAACTGAAGACCTGCGTTGCGGCGGTTGAGGTCCTCGGTCTTCTTCTCGACCTCATGCTCAAGATTGCCGTAAAGACGGCCGAGCTCGTCGACCATGAAGCTCGTCGCGAGCCTGCCGATCTCATCGGGCGCCGGGACCTTCGCCCTCACCGAGAAGTCGCCCTTTCTCACCGCATCGGCAGCCGAGCCGATGGCCAGCAACGGCCTGAAGATGCTCCTCTGCATGACGAGAAGCATCACGAAGCTCACGCCCATGGCGCCGAAGAGAATGAGGGTGAGGATCTTCTGCAGGAGTGCAAGACGCTCGTTGAGCCCGTTCTCAAGCGTCTGGACGAACCGGTCGACGTCCTCCACGAACGAAGGAATCTGCTCCGTGAAGCGCCGCCTGGCCTCAAGACTGTCGATGCTCGCCTCCGCAAGCGGACGCACGCCCTTTTCGAATCTATCCTTGAGGGCTACGTACTGGATGTAGGCGGGATTGCCCGAATCGTGGGGCACGCCGTTGAGAAGGCCCGGGCTCATGAGCTTGACGCTGAACTCGTCGAGCGCCGTCATGGTCTTCTCCCTTCGCTGCTCGAAGGAGGAGAAAGGATCCGCAACGGCAAGCGCAAGCTTGTAGCTCTGCATGCGCATGCTGCCCGAGACGTTGATGGCGCCCCCAGATCCCGTCGAGCGCTCCGTGAGAATCAGAGCGGGGGCCGCGGCGAGTACGGCCAGAAGGCCGATCACGGCCAGAACGACGAAGCACTGTCGGACAATGGAGGCGCGAAGCCATTTGATGATGCGCATGGCGGATCCTTGAAGCGAAGGTTGCACGGGCGGATCCTTCGATTTTACAAAGGCGCCGGTGCGGGACGAAAGAGGATGCAGGGAAAGCGAAGGGGCCGCTCCATCAATGTGGAGAGGCCCCTGCAGAATGCTCCGTGCGTTCTCTGGCTCAGAGCGTGTCGATGCCCGTCACCTTGAAGCCCGCGCCCGTCACGACGGCCGAGAGCATCACGTCGGAGACGCCGGCCGCAGCCTTGACGCGGGCCTCCTTCTTCTCAAGGTCCGCCACCGCGGACTCGACGCCGGGCAGCGCGCGAAGCGCCTTCTCGACAGCGGCCGTGCAGTGACCGCAGTGCATGCCTTCAATGTGAATTACCTTTTCCATCATGGAACTCCCTGTAGTGGATGCGCCGTCCGTCCCGCTGTCGGAGACGAGGACGGGCGCCTTGAAGAATCGGAGGCGAAGCGCGTTCGTGACGACGCTCACCGAGCTCATGCTCATGGCCGCCGCCGCAATCATCGGATTGAGGAGAAGACCGAACATGGGATAGAGGACGCCTGCCGCGATCGGAATGCCGATCACATTGTAGGCAAACGCCCAGAAGAGGTTCTGCCTGATGTTGCGCATGACGGCGCGGGAAAGGTCCACCGCGCCCACGACGCCCTCGGGCGAATCGCGCATGAGGACGACGTCGGCGCTCGCGCGCGCGGCATCCGTGCCGCCGCCCACTGCAACGCCCGCATCGGCCTGGGCGAGCGCAGGCGCGTCATTGACGCCGTCGCCCACCATGGCGCACGGTCCGTCGGCCTGAAGCGCCTTCACGTGCGAGGCCTTTTCGGCGGGCCTCACGTCGGCGACGATGTCCTCGGACGCAATGCCGAGCCTTGTGCCGACGGCCTCGGCCGTGCGGCGGTTGTCGCCCGTGAGCATCACGACCCTGAGGCCGCGTCCGCGCAGCGCCGAGACGGCGGCCCTCGATTCGGGCCTCACCCTGTCGGCGACGGCGATGATGCCGATGACGCTCCCTGCCGAAGCAATGAAGAGCGGCGTCGCGCCCTGCGAGGCCTCTGCGAGTGCGAGCGCGGAAAGCGCCTCGGGCACCTCAAGGCCGAGCGTATCCATGAGACGGGCGTTGCCCGCCGCCACCGGCGTGCCCGACATCAGGCCCCTGAGGCCGCCGCCCGGAATCTGCTCGAACTCATCGACATCCTGCGCGGTCAGTCCCCTTGCCTCGGCCTCGGCGAGGACCGCCTGCGCGAGCGGATGCTCGGAGGGCTTTTCAAGCGCGGCTGCGACGAGCATCACCACGGTTTCGAGTCCGGGCACCGCTGCCGCCACCTTCGTGACGACGGGCCTGCCCTCGGTGAGCGTGCCCGTCTTGTCGAAGACGACGGTCCTGAGCCCGGAGAAGACCTCGAGCGCCTCGGCGCTCTTGAAGAGAACGCCCAAGCTTGCGCCTCGGCCCATGCCGACCATGACGGCCGTGGGCGTCGCCAGTCCGAGCGCGCACGGGCAGGAAATGACGAGAACGCTCACCGCGGCGTTGAGCGCAAACTCTAGGTCTCCGCCGATCCAGTACCAGACAAGGCCCGTCACCAGGGCGATCGTCATCACGACGGGCACGAAGACGCCGCTCACCTTGTCGGCAAGCCTCGCCACGGGAGCCTTCGAGGCCGTCGCCTCCTCGACGAGCCTGATGATGCCCGCCAGCACCGTGTCGTCGCCCACGCGCGTGGCGCGCATTCTGAAGGCGCCCGCCGCCAGAAGCGTCGCGCCCGTCACGGCCTCGCCCGGCCCTCTCGTCACGGGAAGGCTCTCGCCCGTAAGGGCCGACTCGTTCAGAAGCGCGGTTCCCTCCAGAATCACGCCGTCGACGGGAACCGTCTCGCCCGTCTTCACGACGACGATGTCGCCCGAGGCGACCTCATCCGTTCCAATGCGGACCTCCGCGCCGTCCCTCACCACGAGGGCCGTCGGCGGCGCAAGCTTCATGAGCGCCGTCACCGCCTCGGTCGTGCGGCGCTTGGCGCGCGCCTCGAAGAACTTGCCGAGCGAAATGAGCGTGACGATCGTCGCCGCACCCTCGAAGTAGAGGCTGTGCGCAAAGTGGTGGAGCGCCGCTTCGTCACCCGCAGCCTGGGCCGCAAGAAGCCTGTAGATCACGTAGACGCCAAAGAGCAGCGCTGTGCCCGATCCGACCGCGATGAGGCTGTCCATGTTGGGCGCGCGGTTGACGAGCGCCCTGAGGCCGCCCGTGAAGTAGCGGCGGTTGAGAAGCACGATGGGCAGCGTGAGCAGGAACTGCGTGAAGGCCATCATCGGAGCGCCCTGCGCCCCCGTGAGCATGACGGGCACGGGCAGGCCCGCCATCGGTCCCATCGAGAGCCACATGAGGGGTGCGAGCAGCGCAAAGGACCAGATGAGGCGCACGCGCACGGCTTCGGCCGCCGCCTCCGCGTCCGCCTCGGGCGCCGTCGCGGCCGCAGTCCTCCCGCGCCCCGCAGAGCCCTTCTCGCTCGCCCCGTAGCCCGCATCCTCCACCGCACGCTCGATGTCCTCGACGCCGAGCACGCCTTCGTCAAACGTCGCCTTGAGCGAATTCGTGAGCAGGTTCACCTCGGCCGCACTCACGCCGCGAAGGGCGCACACGGCCTTCTCCACGCGGCTCGAGCAGGCCGCGCAGCTCATGCCCGTCACGTTGAACTGTCTGGTTTCCATCGTTCTGAATGAGAATGTTTATTCGGTTCAGGGAGTGTATCCTTGACAAGTTCCTTTTCGCAAGAACGCACAATTTTGATATCCAGTACCCAAAAGGATACCGTCATGACCGACAAAACCCCTGCAGAAGAAGTGCTCTGTCCCGTCGCGCTCACGATCAACCTCATCGGCGGCAAGTGGAAGGCGCTCATTCTCTGGAACCTGCTCGAAGGCACGATGCGCTACTCGGCGCTGCGAAAGGCCGTGCCCGACGCCACGCCCAAGATGCTCACGCAGCAGCTTCGCGAACTCGAGGCGGACGGCCTCGTCTCGCGCACCGTCTGGCCCGTCGTTCCGCCTCGGGTCGACTACGCGCTCACGCCCACGGGCGAGAGCATCAAACCCATTCTCACGGCCATGTACCGCTGGGGCGACGCCTATCTGGCGAAAAGGAACCGGAAGTCCTGCTGCTCGATGAAGCCGCCCGCCGACGAATAGGCGCGCCCGGAAAGAAAAAGGGTTCATCTCGGAAGTCCGTGGAACGCGGCCTTGACTTTTAAGAAAAAGTCTGGT
>OGFG01002938.1_pt1 | contig 13129 bp, 9 predicted proteins | sample 1570761 | NCBI WGS metagenome assembly OGFG01 (sample SAMEA2581938, study PRJEB24529) | metagenome | biome: Human gut stool | place: China | collected 2011 | reverse complement strand
ATGTGTTAGGCACGCCGCCAGCGTTCATCCTGAGCCAGGATCAAACTCTCATGTTAAAATGGTGTTTGTGTCCTGCCAGTTTTATCTGGCATTGTTTACTGTTAATTCGGGTAGCTTGTCAATCTTTCGATCAACTTGCTTGTTCTTGAATTTCTCTGAAAATCTTGGAATTTTCAGGGTTGCATTACTGTTTATTTGTCAAAGATCATAACCTCTTGCTTCGCAAGAGCTCGTTCGTTCGTTGCTGTTGTTCTCAGCGGCAACTCTGATATCTTATCATAACCGCTTTCGTTTGTCAACAACTTTTTTGAAATCTTTTTTTCGTCTTGGAAAACTTTGTTTTCCGTGACAGATATTTATGTTAACATATCTGTCAGACTTTGTCAACAACTTTTTTTAAATCTTTTCAAGTTTCTTTCTAGCTGTTGTGTTGTCTCGGCGCTGCCTCAACAACGAATCTGAGTATATCACCCTGTACCCCACTTGTCAACATTATTTTGCATATTTTTCAAACAATTTTGCAAAAGCAGTAAAAAAGCCCATAATCATGGGCTTTTTTGTCATTTTGGATCTTATTGTCTTTTCTCTTTTTCTCATAATTTACAGTATATATGCCTATAAAAGTTGAATTGTATATTCATTTGATGTATTTTTGAGACGAAGAGAAATGTTTTGTATCCCATTTGCCATATCTTCATTTACTTCCAGTAGCAGGACCAATCCCTGTGTCTCACCGGGAGCCATGGTTTCCACATACGTAGACATGTCATTGGGCAGCATTGTGGTCAATGCATTTCCACGTGTGCCGTCATTTACAGTAATGATGTATCTGGATGCGGTACTCAGAAAATCAACATTTTCCTCCTGGTCTGTTCCGTTGGTCAGTTCAAAGTTCAATATCAGAAGCTTTTTCCCGGTGGATGCATCCAACGCAAAATAATCCTCTGCAGATCCGTCCTCCGGATAAGAGTCTGCTATCTGGTAATCTCTGTATGTCAAGGTCACTCCCTCCGCAAGTCCGAAGAAATCCTCCAGACTGGTGGTAATATCCTCCTGTGCGGTAGGTGCCTTGGCTTCTGAAGCAGTCGATTCCGCAGGCTTCTCTTCCGTCTGTGCATTCTCCTGTCTTCCGGTTTCCTTGGCCGCGTCTTTTTCCAGTTTTGCAATGACGATTTCCGGGTCCACGAGACGGCTCCGGTGATTCGCATCATATTTTAAGAGCGTTACCGCCGCATATTCTCCGACTCTTTGTGATTCCGCTTCTGTCAGATCCGGAATTTCATTTCCGCAGGCTGTCATGCCAAGCGCCATTACACACAATAACGCTCCGCATACAATCCTCTTTTTGTTTTCTGTCATTCTTCTATCCTTCCCTGTCTGTTTTTCCATTGTTTCCTGTATTTTTCTCAAGTACGATATAAATCCCGGCAATCGCCAGTGCGATCACACCCACTGCAAAGAAAAGGACCGTTTTCTGCAATACCGGTGCTCCCCAGTAATCATATAATGCTATTTTACCACAAGTGCACAAAGAAAGCACTAGTCCATATATTCTTACCGGCTTATCTTTTTTCAAAAAGCCCAGTGTTACACTTACCAGCGCAATCAGCATAATCAGAACACTATTGATCACGGGAACATTGGTCTTAACGATCAGTGCCATATAGGTCAGAAAGATCACAATGATCAGTTCTCTGTGTTTAAACTTCTTATAGTATCTCTCCTGCAATGTCAGTACCAGATAAGCCAGTACAAACACAAACATGCACAGATAAGTAAGATAAGAGTTCCGGTACACCGGATTTGCCAGAGCGATCAACGCTCCGATCTGCCCCACCATTACAGATACATTAAATACCAGGATGTTTTTCCCGCGCATATATTTCACATTATTAAACAGCAATATACTTACAAACAGGATCCCCGCAAAAGCCGGCAGCTTTAGCATCGGCATCAAATTGGCCGCTGCAAAAAATGCCAGGGAAAAAGTAAGCAGGAGCTCCTGTATCGTTGTCCATCCATAGACCAGGAACATACTGAGGATGGTTCCCGCAAGGAGCAGGTATGCATACGGTATTTCCTTTCCGTTTGCCAGAAGTTCAATACAGTACAGTGATGTAACGATCACATCCAGTGCCCTCAGTCCGCCTTCCGCAAAACGGGTCAGTATCTTCGTCAGTAAAAGCAACGCTGTCAGGCATATGAGTATCGGCCAGTTACTTTCTATTACAGAAAAGGCACATACCGCAACAAAACTGAAAAAGTAACAGGGCAGCCATTTTTTCCACGTTCCACGTATGGCAATTCCCGCAAGAACCGCGACTACAAACGCCATTCCCGTCAGGGCGATGATTCCGATATACGCGTCGTTCTCCGCTCTTCCCCAATAATTGTTCATCGCCGTACCGGTTGTAATTCCGGCTACCAGAAGAAATGCTATATAGATTGCCAGCAAGCCGTTTTCATTCACTGCATGGCCCGCCTGTTTTTCTTTTAGTATGTAATTGCTCTGCACTACCAGGATCAGATGTGCGATCAGGAAAAAGGTTCCAAATGCAGCTGCTGTCACCCAGACCGGCATTCCCTGTGTACTGATCACACAGGATACCGTTACCGGGAAAAGGATCGTAGTGCTGACAAGTTGTATCAACTGCGAAGCCGTATGATATCTTCTTACCGGCACACAGATGCTCAGTACACTCAGTAACAGAATCAATGCCAGCACCAGCAGGCCTTCCGGCTCCGAAAGCAATGAAGAACCGAAAAGCGGATACGCACAAAGCCAGCATGCTGCGATTCCCAGCATTCTGTGTATCAGGGAATCCCTTTTTCTGCTCAGTAAAACCGTGCCCACTGTGATCACTGCAATGATCGCCGCTGCAGGAAGCATACCGAAATTATGTAGGGAAATCGTATTGATCATGGTCGACAGATATAACGCCGCTATGCCGATAGCCGAAAAGATCCGGGCCAGTTTCGGAAGCTTTCTGTGGATCAGTAATTCTGCGATCAATACCACTCCCAGGGAAACTGCATATAAAGAAATACCTTTGATCCAGCCGTTCATAAAATACATACCAAGCAATACCAGTGCGGTCAGAATAAAGATTCCGCCAACCACCGACAATGCAATGGTTGCGACCAGATATTCCGCATTCTGCTTCTTCTGTGCCGGAGCCTGCGTCACCGGTGCCTGCACCTGTTGCATGGTAAACTGCCCCACTGGCTGTGTCTGTGATTGCCCGGCTGTCTGCTGTTCTCCGGCGGCTGCCTCCTGTGGTACACTCTGCTGCGGCACAGATGACTCCGCTCCGGTTTCTCCGCCTCTGTTTGCATTAATCTGCTGTCTCTGGTACCAGAATTCCACGCTTTTATCCAGTTCTGCCTGTAGCTGTTCTACATATTCCGGCTGTCTCTGTATTCTTGGAAGTAATTGCTGTAAATACCTGGTAAATATCGGATCATTGGACTGCATCAGGTATTCTCTTGCCTGTTGTTCCAGTCTCTTTGCTCGTTCCTGTTGTGTATTGGTCTCCATCTTTTATCCTTCCCTCATTGTAATTTCTGTGATCTTATAACACTATATACTCTCTGTATCTGTCCATATCCTGTCTATGGCAGTCCGCATGGATCAGAATACCGTCCTCCCTATACTCTCTGGAAAGTATCTGCGCCTGTTCCATCAGATAGGAAGCCACATTTCCTGCACTGTACGGGATCAGAAATACGCACTCTGCATTATCCGCATAGACTTTCTGTTCAACAGCCTCTGCCAGTTCACGGATACCGATATTCTGTCCTGCCGCCAGATACCAGTTGTCCTGTCTCTTTTGCGGCAGTGGTTCCATCCCACATTTGTCTACCTTATTATACACTATGATCTGCGGAATGTCACCTGCTCCCAGTTCTTTTAAGGTATCAGCAGTTACCTGCATCTGCTGTCTGTAATTTTCATCGCTGAAATCCACCACCTGGATCAGCAGATCCGCATACTTCACCTCTTCCAGTGTAGAGCGGAAGGCTTTTACCAGTCCGTGGGGCAGCTTGTTGATAAATCCAACCGTATCCGTCAGGAAAAAGGGCTTATTATGTCCGGTATCCACACTGCGGACACTGGTCTCCAGTGTAGCAAACAGCATATCCTTTTCCATGACCGTTTTATCCGGCAATTCGCCGAACTGCTCTACCATACGGTTCAGAATTGTAGACTTTCCCGCATTGGTATATCCTACCAGAGCCACCTGCGGGATACGGGACTGCTGCCTCTTTTTCCGCTGCACCTCTCTGGTACGTCCCACATCTTCCAGTTCCTTTTTCAGTTCTGTGATACGATGCTCGATCTTACGCCTGTCCAGTTCCAGCTTTTTCTCACCGGTGCCTTTATTACTCATGCTGCCACTGGCACCGCCCTGTCTGCTCAGTGCATCATACATTCCTACCAGTCTCGGCAACATATATTGCAGTCTGGCTGTCTCCACTTGTAATTTTGCCTCTCTTGTCTGGGCCCGGATGGCAAATATATCCAGGATCAGATTCGTCCGGTCGATGATCGGCAGTTCCAGTTCATTTCCCAGATTTCTTACCTGCGAAGGTGTCAGAGAATTATCAAACACAATCTCCTGTGCCCCGCATTCTTCTGCCAGCCTGCGCACCTCTGTCACTTTTCCGGTGCCGATATATAACGCTTTATTGACATGATCCAGCCGTTGTACAATCTGACCGGCCACTTCTTTTTCCGCAGCTTCCGCCAGACTTGCCAGTTCCTCCATGGAACGCTCAAAATCCGGTTCTTCACCGACATCCACACCGACTAACAGTACCTTTACCGGTGCCTCCTGTATCTGTTCTTCCCTCATATAAAAATATATCCTTTATATTTACTATTTTGTCTCTAACTCAAACCAGAATTCCACGCCGTTGTTGTAATTGTTCACACCGAATTGCTGGTTCATGGATTCCATGATGGCCTTCACGATAGACAATCCCACACCGCTGCCTCCGTATTCTCTGGTTCTGGCCTTATCCACCTTGTAGAACTTCTCCCAGATATGGTGGATAGAGTCCTCCGGGATTGGTTTGCCTGTATTGAATACAGATACCCGTACTTTGCCGTCCTTTTGTTCCATTTTCACTTCGATGATCTTATCATCTTCACAATGATTGACCGCATTGGAGAAAAAGTTCATGAACACTTCTTCTATTTTAAATTCATCCGCCCATGCATAGATCGGCGGATACTCTTCCATCCGCACAGTGATCTCATGCTGTTTTGTCAGAATTGCCGCTGACTGGATATAATTTTTCACCAGCGCCGTAAGGTCGAACCGCTCCATGGCCACCACATCATTACCAAATTCCAGCTGGTTCAGGGTCAGAAGCTTTTTCACCATGTTGTTCATCTTCGCCGCTTCGTCCACGATGACATCACAATAGAACTGCCTGCTCTCGGGATCGTCATTGATCTCCTCCTGCAGCCCTTCCGCATAACCCTGAATCAGCGCAATGGGGGTCTTGAGTTCGTGGGATACATTGGCCAGAAATTCCTTGCGCATTTCGTCAATGGCTTCTTTTTTCTCCACATCCCGTTGCAATTCATTGTTCGCTGTCTTCAGTTCCGAAATGGTTTTCTCCAGGGAATCGGACAACTTATTGATATTCTCTCCCAACAGATCGATCTCATTATGTGCCTTCCCCTGATATTTTGCCTCAAAATCCAGCTGTACCATCCGTTCCGAAATATTATTCAGTTCCAGGATCGGCTTGGTCACACTTCGGGAGACGAACCAGATAATAATACCCCCCGCCATTGCTCCCAGACATCCTGCAAGGGCATAGAAGCGGTTGGCGATCTTTGCACTCTCCTGAATACTGGAAAGAGGTGTCTGCATAATAAAAGAAATGCCGGTATTCAGTCTTCCGTAGATTTCCAGATATTCCTTGTCCTCCTGTCCGGTTCTCTGGATCACATAGTCATCGCCGTTCTCGATCACCCTCTGGTCATTGAAAGGTATGCTGAGTCCAAATACATAACCGATCAGGCGGTTTTCCAGTCTCTCACCGCCGTTGATGGACACATATTTCATATTGGAATTCACATCCATAACGCATACCGTCATGTTGTAGCTTCTGCACACATCATCCAGTTCTCTGGCAAATTCTTCCGTGTCATAGCTGTCGCTCTCCGCTGCCTGCTTGATGGTTCCGTAAGCATCATGAATAACATCCAGTTTGCTCTGCATATAGACTTTTCCCAGAAATAAATAGTTGATCATCAGGCACAGCAGGATCGTACCGATCATCAGGCCGATAAAGATCCAGGCAAACTGTCCCCTGATAGAATGTACTTTTCTCTTTTGTTGTTTATTCCGCTGTTTCATCCATCTTGTACCCCATGCCCCATATGGTCTTTATGAGATTGCCTTCCTCGCCCAGTTTGCTGCGCAGTTTTTTCACATGTGTGTCTATGGTACGGGCATCCCCAAAATAATCATAGTTCCACACATTGTTCAGGATCTTTTCTCTGGACAAGGCAATGCCTTTATTTTCCATAAAATAGGTCAGGAGTTCAAATTCCTTGTAACTTAGATCCACATCTTTTCCATCAATGATCACGCGGTGTGCCGCCTTATCCACGGTAATGCCGCCGCAGGTCAGAGCCTCTTCCTGTCCCAGCTGATTTGTTCTGCGCAGGATTGCTTCCACTCGGGCCACCAGAATCTTGGGACTGAAGGGCTTGGAAATATACTCGTCCACTCCCAGCTGAAATCCCTGCAGTTCGTCTCTCTCATCTCCGCGGGCTGTCAGCATGATGATCGGTACTTTGGAGTTCACCCGGATCTCCCGGCACACCTGCCAGCCGTCCATCTTCGGCATCATCACATCCAGAATGATCAGTGCAATATCTTTTTCTTTATAAAAAATATCCAGTGCCTCCTCACCGTCACCGGCTTGCAGCACATCAAAATTGCTCTTTACCAGGAAATCCCGGACCAGCTTACGCATTCTGCTCTCATCATCTACTACCAGTACTTTCAGTCTGTCCATACACCCTCACCCTCCTATCTTGAGATAGTAACTATTCAGCCCCATTCGCAAAATCGCCTCTTCGAGGCTTTCCTGAATACTTACACTATAGCGTGTAAATATGTCAATTTTGTGAAACTTCGGTCTCTATATGTAATTCTCTTTCCTTTTCCCGTACCGTCTGCTCCCTCTGGGTCAGTTCCTGCTCCCAGGTGGCATATTTGTTCTGCAGATTTCTTTCATAATTCAGGACATTGGGCTGATCGGAATTCAGCGTGATGATAAACATTGCAATAATTGCAATGACCATCACAATATTCATAATAAGAGACAGCCGGAACGTCGTATTTTTATTTTCTTCCGGTGCCGGTTTGATTCTTCTTCTGGCAGGAGACGTTTTTTCCCTGGTGTCCGCAAAGTTCGTCCACAGAGGGATAGGTGGAATCTCTTCTCCCAACAGATCCTGCTCTGCTTTCAGTTCTCCCTGCAATTCCCTGAGGTATTCCAAACCTACCGGAGTGCGGAACACCCTGTCATCCAATGCTTTTTTATAAATAACCAGTACGGACTCCAGATTTGTCCGATCAATCCGCTTATCCAGATAAGCAATCTTCTGTCTCTCCTGCTCTGCCAGTCTGGCATCTTTCTCTGAATAGAATGCAAATCCGGACACTACATGATCCGTCCGGTTTTGCTGTTCCTGTTCTTTCTGTACATCCATTACTGGTTTTCCTCCGCGCTTCCTGCTGCAGCATTCTGCAATAAAATATGTTCTCCCTGTACCAGCGGGTAATGGACAGGACAATCACTGTCCAGATTCTCCCGGTACATATCTACTGCAGTAATCTGATGATTTTCATAGGTCGTATAATAGTAAATTCCTCTGTCTGCATTGCAGCAGGAAGTGTAGATAGTGATCTCATACTCCCCTTTGTCCAGCTGACAGCATCCTCTGGTCTGATCCACGCTCCCCAGAATATGGAAAAACTGGCTGACGCTCTCCGACTCAGACAATCCGGACAGGGAATTCATCTTCGTGAATGCCACCCGTACAAAACGGGATGCAGAAGACAGATCCCCGGGCAGTCCCATGGCTCCCATGCCTCTGCTGTACGGCTTCAGCTTCAGATCTGCGGAAAAACGGTTTGTCGGTGATTCGGAGGACAGGGACATATAATCGTTCAAACGAAACATCTGGATTGGAAACGGGGGATTGTTCGTCAATACTCCCACCGGGTTGTCATAGATATTCAGTCCCTCCTGCACAGACTCGATCGTAATGGCCTCTTCCTTGTCTGCCAGAATCCAGTGCAGTGGAGAAACCGGATATTTTTCATTAAAGGGCGTATCCACCAGATTGATATGGGATAACAATACTCTGGCTTCCTGCACATTGGCACACTGCCCCAGAATCCAGGGGATGAACTCAAACTGGGCGATGTTGTCCTTACCTGTCTGCACTTTGCTGTATACTGCATTTCCCGGGAAATTCAGTCCCGCCATGCCGAGTCCTTTCTCATTCACTGCATCATAGTACAAAGGATAATCCCCTGCCATATGAGCAATGCCGATCATGGCATAATGCTCCGTCAGGGCATTCTGATGCCGTAGCGGAAAAGGATAATTGCGTGGTGTTATCGTTACCTCTTCCCCATAGTTAAATTCATAATCAAAAGTTCTGCCGAAATAAAAATCCTGTGATCTATAAGTTGCCGCTGTACACATAACATATACTCCTTTATTCTGATTCAAATAGATATAGAAACTAGTCTTAGTCTATAGCATTTGCAGAATGTTTGCAAGTATACGAAAACTGTTGACGCAAATATGCCATTGCGATAACATAAAGACCCAAAAAGAGTACTACTGTACAGCAACCCTGGTTAGTCCGATCCGGGAAAGTTAATATCTATCGCAGCAAACCATATTCTTATCTTTACTAAGCAAATAATAAGGAGCTTCGAGGCTGTTATCAGTATCTCGAAGGTCCTTTTCTGCTATATCTAATTCACTTGCCGATTAAGGATTACACCGCTTACAGGGCATATATCCCATATTGATGATATCTTCTCTGTTGCCGGTATATATCTCTTTGTTTTTCTCCTTCATCTGATCCACGCTGGAGCAGGACGGATAGTGGAATTTCATGGTGTTGGTATTCAGCACATAGGTAGTTTCCTGTGATTCCTGTGGCACTGACGGTTCCGGTGTGATCTGCACCGTAGTGTCTGTCTGGGGTTGTTGTGTCGGTGTTTCTATCACAATGGGTGCTGCCGCTTCCTGGGATGCCGCGTTGCTCTCCGCCCAGTTATCTCCGGTGGCATAGTCAATACCGATCCCCGGCTGCACATTGTAGGCAAATACACAGAAGCAGATACCCTCCCCGGCATCTTCCACAGAATAGGCTTCCATGAGGACACCGTCTGCCAGCAGGTTATCCCCGTCAAATATGGGAGTGACACGGTACAGGACATGATTCCCTGTATTTTTGACATAATCGCAGACTTTCGTCTCAAAAGGGAGCATTCCCTGCACGTTGAGATATCTGGTTCCTGTGATCAGGTTCTGCGGATTGGCGTTTTCCGCCGCAAGCATGTAGGCAATCAGGTGGCAGCGATTGTATAGGTATTTTCCGTCCACGTTATCGTATTTCACCAGATGCCATCCGGTAGGCTTCACGGCTCCGATCTCCCCTCTCGGTTCTGTCGGCATCAGGTCCTGTCCTACGTTGGCATATGCCACGCCACAGCGCCCCAGGCTGTCCAGCTCGCTGTATGTCTCGAAGGACTGTGTGGTCAGATCTACCTCTGTGAAATAAGGTTTGTTGCCATTGACCTCTGTATAAGGCGTGCCGGAGTATGCCGGAATCTCCCGGAGGGAAAATGCTGACGTGCCCTCTCCTGTCGGAACGTCTGTTGCAGATGTAACCTGCTGCGATTCTTGTGTATCCGAAGCGTTTTCCTGTGACTGTCCGGATTCGGGTTCCGATGCTGCAGTCTCCGATGCTTCCAGCAATTCGTAGGGGATCGTCGCCGGCTGCTCTATCGTATAGGTATTATCCTGCGGCGTGATGGTGCTTTCCGCACAGCCGGTAAATGTCAATAGCAGTACCAGCCATAATGACAATTGTGTTATCAAACGTTTCTGAGATCTGTTGTGTTTCATTTTCATAGCTTGTCAATTCCTCCCTTGTAAAACTCTTTGGAAATTATACCACTTATACTGAGTTTTGTTGACTTTTTCAGCAGATTTGGGTATATTACAGTCAAAAGAGATAGCCTTCCCTGAAGATCGTTCCGGATATTTGGTTGAGGCAACATGAAATGCAATCGAGTAGGAGGCGGTGATTAACCGCCGTCCTCTCACACCACCGTGCGTACCGTTCGGTACACGGCGGTTTCAATAGTTGACGTGCATGGACTGGTACGCTGTCGCTAAATCATAGTAGCCCAAGCTTATCAGTCTTTCTTTATTCAACGCCCAGTTTACCGCTTTGTTCCCGGCATTAAACCAGTATCCTTTGCGGTCATTGGCGATTGTTGCCGCATAATGACTGGCTACTCCCAGTCCGATTAGTTTTCTCATTCTCGTTCTGGGTAGTTTCCACTGCTTCCAGATACACATCCGTATCCTTCGGTACAGCCATCCATTCAGGTCTTCGATGTTTCTTTTCATGTCTGCTATACTATAGTAGTTCAGCCATCCCCTCATATAGATTTCTACTCGCTTCATGGCTTTCACTATACTTCTGCATCTGCTCCGGGAAGTGAGCCTGCGCAGGTTTTCCTTGGCTTTCTTCCATGACTTTTCATGCACACGGATATAGATTCCTTTTCCGTTCTTCCCATAACAAAAACCAAGGTATTTAAAATTTCGTATTGCAAACACACTGACCGTACGGCTTTTCTCCCGGTTCACCTTCAGTTTCAGCGTCCCTTCCAGATATTTCGTACTGCTCTCCAACAACCTCTCAGATGCCCGTTCACTCTTCGCTAACAGTACGATATCATCTGCATAGCGGATGCACGGTACCCCTCTTTTGTTGAATTCCTGGTCAAACTCATTAAGATAGACATTGGCTAACAGCGGGGAGAGATTTCCTCCCTGCGGCGAACCTTCTTCCGTCTTGACCACTACACCGTTTTCCATCACTCCGCTTTTCAGATACCTCTTTATCATCTGAATCACTCTTTCATCCTTTACATCTCTGCGCAGGATATTTACAAGGAATTCATGGTTCAGCGTATCGAAATACTTGGACAGGTCAAGGACGACCGCCCTTGTATATCCCTGTTCTGCATACTCCTTTATCCTCTGAACTGCATCTTTTGCACTCCGTTCCGGTCGGTATCCGAAACTTCCTTCTGCGAACTTCGGCTCATAAATCGGTATCAGCTGTTGTGATATCGCCTGCTGGATAATGCGGTCTGTGACGGTGGGAATACCAAGCTTTCGTACTCCGCCGTCCGGCTTCGGGATTTCCACTCTTCTGACCGGGGACGGGGTATAGTGCCCTTTCCGTATCCTCTCTGTCAGTTCATGGCTATGTTCCTTCAACCACGGAAACGCCTCTTCGATAGTCATTCCATCTACTCCCGGCGCTCCCTTGTTTGCCTTCACTCTTTTGTAAGCTCTGTTCAGATTGTCCTTACTCAGTATCTTACCTAAAATGTCTGGCTCTGCACTGTCTCTTTCTTTCCATATCCGGTTGAATGAGCGATGCGCTCTTACATACCCTTTACGTTCCGCGCTGTCTCTCTGCAAGCAGCTTTCCTTGTTTTCTGCATCCATCTGCCCATTCCTCCTTTCCGGGTCATACTTAAGACTCCTATTGATTCGGTCCTTCACCTCGAACGGATCTTGTTCCGTTTGGCTACTATGACCTCTGCTGACTTCTGTGCGTTCAGCATTGCTTTATGCAATGGTTACCTCTTTCAAGGCATTCCGCACAGACCTCCCCGGGTACCACACGTTTCTTTCTCTCCATCCATCCGTTACATTTACCATACATGATTCCGTGTAGTTATCGGGCTTCGGCTTGTAAAGCAGTCTTACCCTCATGCATGGCCTTCTATGTAATTTCTGTTCGTCAGACCGGAGATTTGCCCGTGGTTAGTCTGTTCCCACATCCGGCTTCCTTCAGATTCCACCTCGCGATGGACACCCTTACCTTCGGCTATATCCTTCCCACTACCGGGCGGATTCGGGACTTGCACCCGCTAGAAACGTGCGCCGCCGGGCGCACTTTAAAAAAAGAGGATCTGCACAAAGCAGATCCCCCTATGAGATGCAGAATCAATTTCAAGATTACTGCAGCATGCTTAAGACACCCTGAGGCATAGCGTTGGACTGGGAAAGCATAGACTGAGCAGCCTGTAAAAGAATATTGTTCTTTGTGTAAGCTGTGATCTCATCTGCCATATCTGTATCACGGATACGGCTTTCCGCAGAGGTAATGTTCTCAGAAGTAACCTTCAGGTTGTTTACCGTATGCTCCAGACGGTTCTGGGCAGCACCGAGGGTCGCACGGTAAGAAGAAACTGCCTCAATTGCAGCGTCTACAGATGCCATTGCCTTGAATGCGGCAGTTGTAGTATTAACCATAATCTTATCGACTTTTAATGCTACTGCTGTCATAGACTTCTGAGCAACTGTCATCGCGTTGGTTTTATCTGAAGAAGCACCGATGAAGAATGTCAGGTTCGTAGTCTTACCCTGCCCAGCAGCCTTAGGATTTAATGGTGTCTCACCGTTAAACTTTGTAGTAGTAGCGATACGGGTGATCTCTGCGTTCAGTGCATCAATCTCTGCCTTGATGTTTGTTCTTGCAGTGTCGGTATAAGTACCGTTTGCTGCCTGGGTAGTCAGAGTCTTCATACGCTGAAGCATGGAGTGGGTCTCTGTCATAGCACCTTCTGCTGTCTGGATCAGACCAACTGCATCGTTTGCGTTGTTTACAGCCTGGTTCAAACCGGCAATCTGGGAACGCATGGTCTCGGAAATAGCCAGACCTGCTGCGTCATCGCCTGCACGGTTGATCTTGTAACCGGAAGACAGCTTCTCTAAGTTTTTGCTCAGCGCACTCTGGTTGCCACTTAAGTTTCTG
>OGFG01002928.1_pt1 | contig 13179 bp, 14 predicted proteins | sample 1570761 | NCBI WGS metagenome assembly OGFG01 (sample SAMEA2581938, study PRJEB24529) | metagenome | biome: Human gut stool | place: China | collected 2011 | reverse complement strand
TGAATCTAAACATCTTTTTATATATATTCCTGAGTTGTAATTAGGTATTATAACTCCAATTGTTTTCATCTATTTTCTCTTCCTTTTCATAAAAAATCCCTTTACTATTCCCACAACAGTACCTATTCCATAAGCACAATGCAATACAAAGAAAATAAATGGGAGTAATAAATAGCTAATACTAAATCCATTTTTTATTGTTATTAGTATAATATTTAATATATTAAATAACAAATATGCACTTGTTAATAAATATACAAATATTGGAACATTAACAAATGCCATTATTACAGAAAATAAAATTCCTAACACAAATAAAAATGGTACTAAATGATATATTGAAAAACATTTTGGACAATAATGTAATGTTATTCCAATCCATTTTCCATTACCATATTTTTGTTTTATCATTCCTTTCAAATCACTTCTTGCATATCTATATGATTTAATATTGGGTGAAAGTAAAAACTTATATCCTTTTTGTTTCATTCTATAATGCATTTCATTATCTTCTGTTCTTGCTAAATTTTCATTATATGGTCCAACATCATCAAATACTTTTTTTCTGTACATTGCAAATGCCAATGTACTTACATATTCTTTACTTTCTTTTCTTCTAAAATCTGCAATTCCACATCCAAATATAGATTCTTCTGCTATTAATAATAATTTTTCTTTCCAATCATTATTTTGTGTTACACTTATGCATTTTCCTCCAACAATGTTTTCTCCATTTTCAATCTCTTTAACATTGTTCCAAATAAAATCTTTGTCAAAAAATGTATGTGCATCAACTCTTAGTACAACTTCTCCTGTAACTTCTTTTAATGCTACATTCCATCCTTTAGGTAAAGTTTTTCCTTTGTTTGTAAGTATTTTTATTTGATAAAAATCTTTTTCATTTTCTTTTTTAAATTCCTCAAAAACTTTTCTTGTTCCATCTGTTGATATACTATCAACTAATATTACTTCTATATCTTTATGTGGATAATCTTGTTTTTTTAATGATTCTAAACTTTTATCCAAAAATTTTTCTGCATTATATGCTATTATTATAAAAGATACTAACATCTATTTCTCCTATCTTAATACTCCTATTACTGTATCTATACAAATTTTCAAATCATGTAAAACAGAAAACTGTTTTAAATATTCTAAATTATATTTCATTTTACCTGGTAAAACATCTTCAACATATGCCACATCTGTATCTTTACCAGCCTTTACTGCTTTATCTAATATTTCATCTTCATCTTTATATTTTATACTTGCAATTGATGTAACACCAGCAGGCATAAGTAATGTTGCCATCATTTCATCTGTATATTTGTCAACATATTTTTTTACTTCTGGTCTTGTTCCAACAAATGTCATCTCACCTTTTAAAATATTTATTAATTGTGGTATTTCATCAAGTCTAACTTTTCTAATTACTTTTCCTACTCTTGTTATTCTAGCATCATTTCCAACTGTTACTAATGATCCTATTTTGTCTGCATTTTGTACCATTGTTCTGAACTTAAATATTTTAAATATTTTTCCATTTGTTGTAACTCTTTCTTGTCTATAAAATACTGGTCCTTTTGAGTCTATCTTTATTAATATTGCTAATATTAATAAAATTGGTGAAAGTATTATTAATAAGACTAATGAAAAGAATATGTCAAATATTCTTTTCATTACTAAACTAATTTTCTTTTTTGATATTATATCATAATATTCTTTCACTTTTTCATTTTTCATTTTTTCTGGTAATTTTTCATAATCTTTTAATATCATTTTAAATTTTCCTTTTTATTTACCATATTCTTTTAAAATATCAACAAAATTTGTTATTACATATTTTGCTTCTTCATCTGTTAATAATGAATATAATGGTAATGTTATTTCACATTTATAATAATCAAATGCATTTGGATAATTTTTTATATCAAATCCCAAATTTTTATATGCTGTAAGCATTGGTAATGGCTTATAATGTACATTTGTTGCAATTCCTCTTTCTGCCATTTTTATTATTATTTCATTTCTTGTTTTTTCATCAATTCCTTCTACTCTTGTTATAAATAGATGTCCTGATGATTTTGAATTTGTTTTTTCATCTTCATGATTTAATGTTTTTACTTGATGTCCTTTTAATGCATCTTCATATATTTTTATTATTTCATGTCTTCTTGCTACTAATTGTGGATATCTTTTTATTTGTGCTAATCCCATTCCTGCCATTATATCTGTCATATTACATTTGTAAGCTGGTTCTACTATATCATATTCCCATGCTCCTAATTGATTTTTATGTAATGCGTCTTTTGTTTGACCATGTAATGATAATAATTGGTATCTTTTATAAATTGCTTCATTATCAAATTTATCATTTTTCTTCCATGTAACAGCTCCACCTTCTGCTGTTGTTAAATTCTTTACTGCATGGAATGAGAAACATGTAAAGTCTGCATATTCTCCTGCCATTTTACCATTTCTCATTGCTCCAATAGCATGTGAACTATCTGCCATTATTGCAATTCTTCCTAATTTTTTTTGTAATTCTGATGATGGTTTAAATATGTTTGCTTTTTTCTCTACTATTTTTTGTATTCTGTCATAATCACACATTACTCCACCAATATCTACTGGTATAATTACTTTTGTTTTTTCTGTTATTGCTTGTTCTAATTTGTCATAATCCATTTCGAAATTATCTTTTTGAATGTCTACTAATACTGGTGTTGCTCCAACATGGCATATTACACTACATGATGCTGTATATGTATATGCTGATGTTATTACTTCATCACCAGGTCCAACTCCTAATACTCTTAATGTCATTTCCATTGCTGCTGTTGATGAATTTAAACATACTGTTTTTTCTGTTTTGCATAATTCTGTTATTTTTTGCTCAAATAATTTTGTTTTTGGTCCTGTTGTAATCCATCCTGATTTTATTGCGTCTATAACTTCCTCAATTTCTGCTTCACCTACATCTGGTGGTGAAAATCTAATGTTCATTTTATTTTCCATATTTCAACATTCCTTCCTTCATTACAATTTCTTATTTATAATGAATAAATTCTAATTATTGATTTAACTAGAATTTATTCAATTATTGGTATTTAAGTATTTGCTGTTGCTTCTACTTTTTGTGTGTTTTCATTTGTTTCCTTTTTTTCGTTAACAATCTTTTTATTAACTTCATCTGGCTCTTTATATGTTGGAACAACTTGTTTCATTACTTGTTTTACTTCTTCTTCAAGATTCATGTCATTATCTTTTATTTTACTTAATTTGTTTAGTTTACTTTCTAATTCTTCCATTCCTAAGTTCATTGGTTGTGATACAAAGATTTTATTATGTTTTGTTGCTGTTAATCCTTCTTCTGCCATTAATAATTCTTCATATAATTTTTCTCCTTCTCTTAGTCCTGTGAATTGAATTGGAATATCTACTCCTGGCTCATATCCAGATAATTTTATTAGGCTTATTGCTAAATCATAAATTTTTACTGGTTTTCCCATATCTAATACAAATATTTCTCCACCTTCTGCATATGTTATTGCTTGTAATATTAATCCAACTGCTTCTGGTATTGTCATGAAAAATCTTGTTATATCTTTATGTGTTACTGTTACAGGTCCGCCTTCTGCTATTTGTTTTTTGAATAATGGTATTACTGATCCATTGCTTCCTAATACGTTTCCAAATCTTACTGCAACATAGTCTGTTTTACTTACTTTATTTTTTGCTTGTATTATCATTTCACAAACTCTTTTTGATGCTCCCATTATATTTGTTGGGTTTACTGCTTTGTCTGTTGATATTAATACAAATCTTTCTACTCCAAATTCATCTGCACAATTTGCTACATTATATGTTCCAAATATATTGTTTTTTATTGCTTCTAATGGGCTATTTTCCATTAATGGTACATGTTTATGTGCTGCTGCATGGAATACTAGTTTTGGTGAATATTTTTCAAAAACTTTTCTTAGTCTTTCTTTATCTCTTACACTTCCAACTATTGCTTCTATTTTTGTTTTTGGATAATGTGCATCTAATTCCATTTGAATGTCATATAAATTATTTTCATATATGTCAAATATTATTAATTTTGCTGGATTGTATTTCATTATTTGTCTACAAAGTTCAGATCCTATTGATCCTCCTCCACCTGTAACTAATACATTTTTTCCTTTTATTAGGTCTGTAATGTTTTTATTATCAAGTTTTATTGTGTCTCTTCCAAGTAAGTCTTCTATTTCTACATCTCTTAAGTTATTCATTACTCCACCTTTTTTCATCATTTCTTCTGTACTTGGTAATACTCTTGTTCTTACTCCTGTTGTTTGACATATTTCTATTATATTTTTTCTTGATCTTTGTGTTATATTATCTATTGCTAAATAAATAATGTTTACATTTTTTTCTTTTACTATATCTGGAATATCATATCTTGTTCCTAATACTTTTACTCCTAGTATGCTTTTATTTAGTTTATTTTTATTGTCATCTATCATTCCAACAATATTATACTTATCTTTCATTGTGTTGTTAACAGCTAATATTATTTCTTTAGCTCCCATTCCTGCTCCAATTATTAATAAGTTTTCTATTTTGTTTGGTTCTTTTTCTGCATTTTTGGGTCTTTTTACATTTGACATTCTTGATAATATTGATCTTCCAGCAATTCTATATAATACGAATATTCCTGATATGAATATTCCTGACAATATGTTTATTCTTGCTCCAAAATAATCGAATTTTAACATATTGCTTATTACTATCATTAATATTGTTGATAAAAATCCACTAATTAGATATTTAATGTAATCTTCTCCTATTTCATATCTTATCATATCCCTATACATTTGAAAAACATTTAAAAACACTTCATATACTAATACTGCAATACACATTTCTTTTGTAAATTCTAATAAATCTGTTATTTGTGTATTTAGGAATAATAATGATGTTACATAGCTTCCAATTACTACTATTACATCTATTAATACTAATGCTAAATGTCTATATTTTTTTGCTAAATTTATAATTTTCATCTTTTCCCCCTCTTTGACATTTTTTTATCTTTTCATACTATATCACTTATCATTTTATTTGACAAGATTTTTCGTACATTTTTTCTTGGTAATTTATGCTTAGCAAATTGTTTTTTTTATTGAATAACTTTATTTATAATATTTTTTATGCTGGGGTTGAATATTTTTATTTGTTACTGTATAATATATGTTATATGGGGATGTAATGGTTTCGACATTATATCTGAAGCATGAATAGCGAGTAGTGGATTCTCGTTTGCCACTATAAAAACGGGAAATTAAATATAAACGCTGATAATAGAGAATTAGCATTAGCTGCCTAGGTGCGGCTACGTTTTATAAAATAGTCCCACGGATTTTATAAAACGCCAAAACAGTGGGAAACAAAGCTGCTTTTGCTTTTAAAGTAGTGGGTAATTAAAAAGCTATATTTAAATTAAGCCTGTTTATCGGCGTAATTTAAATGAAAATAAAAGATAAAATAAACTTGTAGAAGTGTGCATGGAAAATGTTATGGACAGGAGTTCGACTCTCCTCATCTCCACCAATATGCGTTTTCGTCGAACCATTTGAAATGCTACTGTTTGTAGCGGAGCACAGTGTGCTCCATAATCAAGTTGGTTTGATGTAAAACAGAAAGCGAATATATCCCACCCACCCATACGTAATCCTACAGTTTTAGCTACTCTGAATACGGAAGGGGGAAAGTTACAACCTTAAAGGTAAAAAATAGCCTCAAAATATTGAAATGAGGAGGTTTTTGTGATATGATTCGTGTAGTTAAAAGAGAAATTGCGATTGAGAAAGAATTACGTTCTAAGATTGAATGGGCTTGCACTTTTAGTAATTGTGTACCAAAGATAAAGAATGGTAATTTGAGAATGGTTGAGAAAAGCAATATTGCTTATGTTGAACCGCATTGTGTTGTTATTAAGGATAAGTTGTTTTTATTCTTTAATGAACATGAGTATTTTTACATAGGTAGTTTGGCTAATAAATATCCACTCTCAAAGCTAAGAGATTTTATCAGTGGTGACTAATACTAGAAGTTTTCTTTTTTTCAGCAGGTAATTTAGCAGTTTAATTATAAGATTTTTTGAAGTGTTAGTTAGCATATAGGCTTTCTAGCACTTTTATTTTTATATTAGGAGGTTTTAAATGGAGAATTATTTAGACACTCGAACAGTAGAACAAGAGAAGATTGCAGGAGTTTACATTAGGGTTAGTACAGAAGATCAAGTTAGGGAACGGATTTAGTTTAGGAGAGCAAGAGGAAAAGTTAAGGTAGTTATGTAAGTATAAAGGTTTTGAAATATTTAAAGTGTATAAAGATGCTGGTATATCGGCTAAAGATATGAAGCATAGACCAGCTTTTCAACAAATGTTGGAAGATATGAAAAAAGGTTTGATTAATTATATTGTAGCTTATAAGTTAGATAGGGTAACAAGGTCAGTTCGTGATTTGGAAATATTAATTAGCACTCTTGAGGAAAATCATTGTTATTTAATTTGTGATAGAGATGATGTTAATACATCTACTGCAAATGGTAGATTTTTTGTAAGAATGTTGACTGTATTATCACAGCTAGAAATTGAAATAGTATCTGAAAGAACAAAGTTTGGTTTAAATGGTGCTATAAAGGCAGGTCATGTTCCAGGGCAATGTCCATTGGGATATTATAGAGATAAAGATAAGACTTTAAAAATTGATAATGCGACTAAAGATATCGTTATTAGAATATTTGAAATGTATTTGGAGGGTAAGAGTTATCAAGCAATTGCTAATATTCTAAATAAGGAAAAGGTTTTATATCCAGAAAAGAAACGTTGGATTGATTCGACTATTGATAGGACTATAAATAACAAGATTTATATGGGAGACTATGAAAGATACAAGTATGATAGTAGTAGAGAAACAGAGTTATATATGGATGTTGTACCACCTATTATAACAAGAGCTATGTGGGAAGAAGTACAAAATCAAAAGGAGAAAAATCAAAGAGCATATTGTAGGAATAGAGTTTATATATTCTTTCAAAAATTGGTATGTCCTAAATGCGGCAAGATAATGACTTGCAAGGGTTCTGGTGGAAAGAAAACTAAGTATATGTATTATTTCTGCGATAATTGCAATTTGTATTATAACGAAGATGAAATTGAAGATTGTTTGATTGATTATATATTAGATTTGGTGGAGTATGATTTTCATGTTAATAAATACTTTTATCCAATTCTTGCGGAAAAGAAAGATGATGAAAGTAAGAAGATTACTGAGGAAATCAACAAGCTTCAGCAACAGAAGGATAGATTGAAGAAAGCATATATGAATGGCATCCTTGAAATGGAGGATTTTTCAGAAGATTACAAGCTGATTGAAAGTAAGTTGGCTGTATTAGAAAATAAAAGAATTGACGCACTTGATTTTGATAAAGAGGCTTTTAATCCTCAACATCTAATGGCTGAAAGAGATATTGAAAGAGAAAGATTGACTGAGCATGAGATGTATAAAGATGTTTTACTAAAATTGTGGACTATGAAAAGCAAAGATGAAAAACAGGCTTTTATATCTAAGTTTATTGATACTGCTACTTTAAAGAAAAATGAAGATGGTAGTTTCGAAATTGTAAAAGTTAATTTTAGAAGTAGCTTTATTGAACAAATAGACAAGCTATATGCTAAAGGTATTGTAGATTTTCCAAATATGATTGAAAGAGATGGTAAACTTGAAGATGTTAAAGTTAGTGTTAATATGAGTAGTAAACAATTAGAGGATTATTTAAGTACATTGAAAAAAGAATTAGATGTTAGTTACTTAGATTTGGGAGAGTATTATTTTCACGATGATAAGATTGATGAGAATTATGACTCTAAAACTCAAGTTGCAAAGATTAGAAATAGAGCTATTGAGTTTAAGTTAAAGAAGAATCAGAAAGTAATAAGGCTTGTTGCTACGAAAGAGTTTAAGAATTTCATGGCTAAGCCTGAGGGAAAATTGCGATTGGGATTGGTTACACATACTACATCGAAGAAAAAGAAGAAATGATTGCTTAAATAAAAATTGTAAAATTTTATTTAAACAATCAAACTAACAAGCCACATATTTTTTGAAATTCAAACCCAATTTATATTTTTGGATTGGTAAATATAAATTTGGTGGCAAGTTAGTTATTGCAAAATATCTGGTACGAGCAAGGCTTGGACTGATGATTTTGCAATATAAATTTTATCTTTCTAAGATAAAATTTATAGCCTCGCAGAGCCCCCGAGTTTTGATAGAATGTCAAAACTCATAGGGGGTTAGGAATTTTGACAAAGTCAAATTCCTGGCATACGAAAAAGACATAACGGAGGTGCAAGAAATGAATGAAGAATTAGCTTATTCTATCCATCTTGGCAGTGATAAAAATAAAACTGCTAAAGCAAAAGAAATTGCAAAAAGTAATCCATCAGGAGAAACTTCATTTTCAAATAATGGAATACAAAATGCAACTCAGCTATCAAAAGTAAATAAACACAACTTGAGAGATTATGATAAAAACCGAGATGAAATTTATATTGTATATGGAACAGATAATTTATATAAAGATGTGCAGAATTTATACTTGCAGGAGTTTGAGCAATCAAGATTAGAATACAATGAGAAGCAAACTCGTGAAGACAGAAAAATAGACAACTACTTCAAACATATCTCTAATAGCAAATTATGGGACTTGGCTTGTGAGTTTATAATTGAGCTTGGAGATTTAGAGTTTTGGAATGATAAAGATATGAATTACAGAATGAAGATGGTTGACGTTTATAAGGAACAAGTAAATGATTTAATGAAAGTTGTACCAGAGTTTAAAGTAGCAAATGCTGTAATACATTTTGATGAAACTTCTCCGCATATGCACTTGGTTGGACTTCCTATAAGTGATAATAACAAGCGTGGTATGAAGAAGCAGGTTGCTAAATCAAAAATATTTACAAAGGAATCTTTGAAACGAATACAAGATGAAATGAGAGCTTGTTGTATAAAGTCTTATAATAAGCATTATGAAAAAGCTTCTTTACTTAAACAAAAGAAAAAAGGCAGAAATCAAGATATTAACACTAAAGATATGGCTGGTTATAGAGAAATAAAGAAACAGATTGAGAAGAAAGAACAGAAACTAGCTCAAGCAAATACTCAAACTAAAAAGCTTGATAATGCTGGTAAAGATATAAATGTGATATTGGACAACTTAAAGCCTACTAAACTAAATAAGAATAATATGGTTATTTCGCATGAAGATGTTGATAGAATAAAAAAATTCACTGATGATGTACAAGATGTCACTCAAACAGTTAGAAGCGTAAATGACTTGAATATGGCTATTAGAGATTTTGAGCATAGTTCTTTTGAAATCGATAAAGAAAATCGTTCTCTTAAATATGAGCTGGAGCTAAAGGATAATGAAATAGAAAATTTAAAAAGTGAATTATCAACTAAAGACAAGATTATTGGTAAGTTACAATCAGAAAAGGATAAACTAAAAGAAGAACTTAATAAGTTTAAAGGCTTCTGGCGTAGCTTGATGAAACATTTTCAAAATAAGATTGGATTTGATAAAGATGAGAATTATAAAAATGTCAGTGAGGATTTATACAGAAAGGGTATCTTTGATGACAATGACAGAGAAATTGCAAAAGATCCAAGAAGAAAAATTCTAACTAATGAAGAACTTGAAGAAATACGAGTTAAAAAAAGAAAGAATAGACATGACTTTAATTTAAATTAAAGGAAAAGTTAAAAAAGTTAAGTTGAGACGGTAGTATTAATACTGAAATACACGATAGTATTGGAAAAGGGTATTTGAAAGTTTGTAAAAACTTTCAGATGCTCTTTTTCCAATATATAACAACTGAATATATTTTAATACTAATAAAAACTATTTTTGTTTTTGATTATAAAACTTAATTAAATCCAATATAATTTGTTGATTTTCTTTTGACAAAGAGTAAAAAGCAGATAATTCTATATTGTTTGTTTCTATATCAAAGTAGATGTACTCGCTTAGTAAATCATTTGGGGTCAAGTTATAAATATTACAGAGTTTTATTAAGGTATCAATACTTCCTTTTGTTTTATTTCGTTCGATGTCGCTTATATATCGAGGTCCTAAGCCTAGATATTCAGAAACCTTTTCTTGAGTTAATCCTAAAGATTCTCTGGCTCTTTTTAATTTTTGACCGAAATTTACATTTTGTTTAGATTTTTTATTATTCATTTAATCACCTTTTATAAATATATAATATTATTTAAAAAACGAAAATGAGCTTATATACGAACTATGTCGGAAAAATATTTGCGTATAATTAGATAGTTCTAGTATTATCAAAAGAAAATAAAATATTCATGGCAGTATAAATGACAAAATTCGACAAAAATATATATTTACATAAATAATATGCTTAAAAACGAGATAATGTGGATAAAACATTGACAAATCGCAGAAACACTAGTATAATTATGAAAAATAATTTAATAAACAAGGATGTTGATAACATGGAAAGAAGTAGTAATAGTAAAAAATTAAATATAGATGTAAAAGCAGTAGAATACATATTGCTATTATTTTTTATGCCTGTTTATTATTTTTTTAGTTAAGAATAAGATTACAATTATGTAGTTTTATTCTTTTTTTATAAAAAGGGTTGATGTTGTATTATAATTATTATGTTTTCTAAAGAAAAAGATTATTAATTATGAACAGGGAGGTAAAACATGGAAGAAATATTGGATATTTACGACGCAAACAAGGTAAAAACAGAGAAAAAGCACATAAGGGGAAATGATACATTAAAAGCAAATGAATATGTTGTAGTTGTTGAGACACTTATATTAAATTCAAAAGGACAAATTCTATTAGGACAAAGATCAGAAAATAAAAAGAGAAATCCTTTAAAGTGGGAAACTACCCAAGGTTCTGTAAAAAGCGGTGAGGATAGTAAGATTGCTGCGATAAGGGAATTAAAAGAGGAATTAGGAATTGAAGTATCTGAGGGAAACCTAAACTATGTACAAACATTAAAAGATGATGATGAACATATTTTTAAAGATATGTTTTGGGCTAAAAAAGATATTGATATAAATCAGGTTAGGTTTACAGATGGTGAGGTGGTAGATGCTAAATGGGTCGATATTAATGAATTTAATAATATGAGCAAATTAAATCAGCTAGCAAGCAATATGGATTTTGATCTTGATAAAATAAAAAATATAAAATTTTAAATTTGAAAAACAAAGGAAAATAGTAATAAGAAACACATAAGATAGTACAAATATAAATAATAAGAATGGAGAAAAGAAATGAAAAATGTGTTTTTTATAGTGGGACCACATGGAGTTGGTAAAACATATGTAGTAAGTAATATAAAGAAAGTAACAGATGTACAACATATAGATTTAGGACCATTAATAAGAGAAGCTCATAAAGTTTTTGCACCTGGTATAACATTTCAAGAATGGATTGAAAAAGGTGAAAAACAATATGGAAAGAATTTTACAGATATAATATTGTGCAAACAAATAGAACGTTTAACAGGTGGAGAAGAGAAAGGGATAACAATAATAACAGGAAGTAGGTCGCTAGAAGGAATAAAATTTATTACTGATAGATTTCATATAGATAGACCTAGAATTATGTATATTACAGCACCGTTTGAACAATTAAAAAGTAATTACGAAAGACGAGAAAAACTTGATTTAACAGATGAACAATTTAGAATGATTTTACAAGCTGAAAAAGATATGGGGCTAGGACGTCTAGAAGAATATGCTAGACAACATTGCTTGTATTTGCAAAATGATAATACAGATAATTTTGTGGAAAAAATACAAGAATTTATTATACAAGGTAAAGAGAAAAGAGGTAATGAAAAAATGAAAAAGAAATTAATTTATTATATTCTTTAGGAGAAAATTTGGAAACGATTGAAGAATGTTACAAAAAATTATTGTTTTATTATAGCAAAATGTGGGACAGAAAATATGGCTATATTGAGTTGGTAAAAGTGCTTTCATTGGGAGTACTGTTCAAAGTTAGTAAGAGTGACATATTTGAATTAGAGCAGAGACTTATATCTGAAAAGTTTGATGACTATTTAGTAAATTTCTTAATTAAAGAAATCGATTCTACTTGGGAGAGAGAAGGAGTTGAGTTTGAATTTAAAGTATACGAATGTTTAAAACAAATTTTGGATAATGATGAAATAATAGCTTGTGAAGCGTTGAAAGAGTATTTACAGGAAAAATGGTACGAAATACATAGGGAATGTGCTTGGTATGATAGTCATAAATCAAGCAAAAATGATTATTATGGGTATTGGAGTTTTGAAGCAGGCGCTATTGCTAAAATACTAAATCTGGATGATAGTAGTTTAAAGGATGTAGCATATTATCCCTATGACTTAGTTCACTATAAAAAATAAAATTTATTATGGTTGTATGGGATACCCTTTGTTTTCATAGCACTTTGTGCTGTGGAGACAATGCGGTTTTCTTTGGTAATTATCAAATTCTTTTCCAGACTGCTGATATCGGTCTGCTTTTTGCGAATATCGTGCCCGAAGTTTGCCTTTTTGTTATCTTACGTAGAAAAAGTGCTCGGCTGGTTCAAGAATTGATATTGATAAAAGTGCGGCAGGTGGAAACAGTTATGGATAACACAGAATTTAAAAAGATAGTACAAGAGATTACGAGTAAATATGGATTTATGTATTGTAAGAAAAATTATTATTGTAATTCAGATAAAATAATTGTAGTAATTAATTTACAGAAATCAAATTTTGATAATAGCTATTATATTAATTATGGATTTTGTGTGAAAGATATTCATAATGATTTACAGTATCCTAAGAATAATGAATGTGATATTACAGGCAGATTTTTAAATGAAACAAATAAAGGCATATATCAGTTAGATACAATGAATGCTGAAGAATTAGTAGTGAGTTTAGAGAAAAACATCCTTAATTCCACAACCGTGAGTCCCATAACGTAAATTGCAGATTCTGTGGTGCACTCCATAACGTTGATTGGGCATGTATAAACGTCCTCTCACAAGTCATCCATAACGTAAATGAAAGAAAAACGGTGCAGACAAAT
>OGFG01002915.1_pt1 | contig 13241 bp, 10 predicted proteins | sample 1570761 | NCBI WGS metagenome assembly OGFG01 (sample SAMEA2581938, study PRJEB24529) | metagenome | biome: Human gut stool | place: China | collected 2011 | reverse complement strand
ATGACTGCGTTTCCTGCGCTTTTCGAGCCTTTTTCGAGGACGAAAAAGAAAGCAGGATAAAGGGCTGGCGTCGGAACCGACGCTCCGCCCAGTCACTTCTGCCCGCAGTGCGGGCAGTTGACGGGGGTTTCAGCGCAGTCGGTTGTGGCGCCTTTTGAAGAAAATTTCAGAGCGGCTGGCGTCTTGGTTCCCGCAAACGCAGATGTCCCAAGGATTTTGGTGGTGCCTTGTGGCCGTTTCGGAAGGAAATCGAGGTAATCACCTTCGCGTGATCAATGGTGCAGGGCAAGCGTGTTTTGAGTCACCGCAGTCAATGAAAAGAGACTTTCAACCGTCCAAAAATCGCACCGCTGTAACCAAAGAGGACGCCCTGGCAGCGCAAAAATTGCGCCGCAATAGGCAAAGATAAGGCGTCGAGGTTCTGAGGGACAAATGATAACTTTCTGATAACGATTCCGTTTTTCGGTAGCTTTCTACTGCTGTTTACGGTATGGTTTGCCGTTACAAAGGAGGTTATCCAAATGGATAAGGATAGTTTAGCACATAGTAACCACAAAAGAATACACCTGTGTCTTTGCTTTTATGTTTCAGAATGGTAAGCTCCGCTTATATTCACTCGGAGTGCATCCAAACTTTTTTCGGAAGGTGTCGCTGAAATGGCTGATGTTGCTGTACCCCACCAACCCTGCTATGTCTTTCACCTGAGCATCGGGCGCAGACAACAGTTCGCAGGCGTGCTCCATGCGGCGATTTAACATATATTGATATATGGTGATTCCATAGTGCTTTCGAAATATCTCACGAAGTTTGGATTCACACATAAAGTGCTGTTTGGAGAGCTCCGCGATGGTCACGGGTTCCAGAAATCCCTCATCTATCTGTCGCCTGACCTGAAGTAAAACCTCGCTATCCGCCCAGCTCAACGACCTCTTCACAGCAACAGAATTCTGATCCATCATCTCGTTCGCAAAGGCGGCAACAAGTTCCAGTATCTTTCCTTCCTGATACAATGACTTTGCGCAGTCATTATAATTACACTGCAATATCTGGCGTATTGTGGTTTCTATGGTAGTGGTGATTCTATGTTTTGGCGGGGTTTTTGTCCCGTCAAAGACGGTACAAACCTTTTTCTTCTGCAAGCCATCCATCACAGACCGAAACCGACAGGGATGCAGGTTCAGCCCGACACCTATATATCTCTGTCCTGCCTCATAGATATTTCCCGCATCAAACAGACCGCTGCCGTATACGCAGCAATCTCCCTTTTCCAACAACGTTTTTTGGTTTCTGCCCGAAGACTTCCACTCCAATGCGTCGGAAAGAGAGAAAATGACGGAAAAAGAATCCTTATACACTTGCTCCCGCAATACTGTGTCCCTGTAAAACATTACATCGCAGATATACATCTCGATATTGGGGCACGGTGAAATATAGCGGAAATATCCTTCTCCAATATCGCTTGGCAAAGCAACCTGATTGTCTTTCATAATACCGCAAAGCTGCTGCATCACGGGGGTGAAAAAGTCGTTGCGCTCCGTTTGCCCATGAAGAAAATCATATCGTGCTTCTTGCATACCAGACCACCTCCTCCGACACATGATTAGACACTTTTATGCAAATTGGTCCATTCCACCTTTCCAGTTCCGTGCACAAGTTAGCTTACTCTAACCGGTGGATGAAAGAAAAGGCAGCCTGCCTGTACGCAGTTTGCCTCAAATCCGACGGCACAGTACCTATAAAAAATATTTTACCATAAGCGCGCAGGGATTTCAATGTAGAACACCAGACATTCCTACAGAACACCAGACATTCCTGCTTTTCCTGGAATTTTCCGTTTGCCCAATGTCATCCGTGTGCCGAGAGGGAAGGCCTCAGTACTTTCAGCGAAAGATTCAATCGATCCAAACACGTTTTCTTATTCGGCTTTACGTCTACTCGACGCAAATACTCTCTGTTCACCTATATTGGATAAGTCCGTCCCTCCGTTTTCTGTTAATTTATACTACTGTTAAGAATCCGAGCATCCACGCAGCTATAATTTGCAATGCAAATAAAACAATCGTAAGTACTGATGCTCTATTTTTTCTCTTTACAACATAGCTGAGTTCCGTGAAAATCCCGCAGATGGCCGCTGCAATTCCTATACCTGCTACTATGTTCAACTCCGTCGAAATAATTGTGTAAAGAGAAAACCAATGAAGCATTCCGGCAATCCCCGCCGCACCAAGAATGAGCCCACATATGGGAAGTATAATCCTTTGCCATTGAAAAGAGCTGCGTTTACAAACGATCTTTGAGCCCAATATGATCAAAATGGCAAGCCACAGAACCGTCAGCAGGATATAACTTCCCAATGACAGAAAGCTGCCGGCAAAGCCGTTTAGAGGTCCCGCGGGAACATAGTCATGAGCCAGTCGGAACGTCATGCTCGTCACCCTACCGTCCAATACAGAGAAAGCAAGGCTTCTTTCCTCCGGTATCGCCTCGGCACAGTAGAACTGATATTCTCCCACAGGCTCGTACAGTAAATCCTTATCGGCAAGAGGCATTTTCAGCCGGAGATTTTCTTCTCCCTCTTTTGAGATTTGGATTATTTGCATTCGCGCTTGTATCTTGCCTACATATGACCATGCGGATCGTGCCGGAAGATAGTCGCCATATAGCATAGAAAGGTCCTGTGACCCTACTTCCTGCTTCAGCGGTCGCGCATCCTGCTCGATGACCGCCTCCATGATGGCGGAGCAGTAATCCGTTTCCATCACATTGGTCAGGATTAGGATTGCACGTTCAGCTTCCGGTTCCACCCAAAACTGTGTCTTGAAGCCATAGGTCCCACCCTCATGCCCGAGTATTCCGGGATGATTCGCATACTGCCAGAAGCCATGAGAAAGTCCTGCGTTTGCCCCATAGGAACACCATGTCTCTTTAAACAACCGCTCCTTTGTTTCCGGGCTTTTGAAGAGTCGTGTCTCATCTCCTGGAGCCTTTGCCAGCCACTCGGCAAACAGAAGCAGGTCTGCGGCTGTGCCATTCATGGCTCCTGCAGGATACATGCGGAGGTGCATCTCATCCTCCCGCCGAAATTCTTTTCCGGTATAAGAATAACCCTTCGCCTTGTGATCAAGGAGTCCGACCACATCCATCCAAAAGGGACCGACAGAGGTATGCGTCATACCCAGAGGCAAAAGAATCTGTTCTTTGATATAATCCTTATAGCTTTGGCCGCTGGCTTCCTCCACGATCAACGCTGCAAGTGCCGCGCCGTAATTGGAATAGGCGCTGACGGTTCCCGGCGGATAGACTTGCTTGGGCTGGTGCGCAGATAGTACTTCTTTGAAGGGAATTTCCTCACTCGCGCTGTAATAGCGCAAATCCAGCAGTTCTTCCTCAAATCCTGCCGTATGGTTCATCAGGTGAAGTAAAGTAACCGGCTCAGCGAATCGCAGATTTTTCAAAAAGCCGTCCGGCAGATAGGTGCGGATATCCGTTTCCAGATCGATTTTCCTATCCTCAACAAGCTGCATCACGCTGACCCACACAAAGGTCTTTGATATGGAACCCCATTCAAAAACCGTGGTCTCCGGGTCGATGGCCGTATTGTTCTCTAAATCAGCAAAGCCATACCCCTTCGCAAATACCGTATTGTCATGCTCCGAAATTACGACACACGCGCCTGGAACCGTTTTGCCAATATATTTTTCGGAAACAGCGTTTGCGCTTGCCTCATATGCGTCCGGTGTACCGGATGCATATGCAGCAGGAGCGAGGAACGCAATCATAATCAGCGCCGCAAGAAAGCATTGGAGGGTCTTGTAACTCATCAGTCTTTTCATAGGGCCATTACTCTATTGTCAGTCTGAAATCACAGCAGTCTCCGCCCTGTCCGAGCGTCTTTGTCCGTCCCCATTTGAGCTTTGGGTGCATATGTCCGTAGGCCTCGTCATCCGCGCGGCAAAAGCCGGCTACAATCTCCAGGCAGCCGTATTTCACACAGGTGTCCTGATAGGGGCAGGCCAGCATGTCGAAGCACATTTCCTCTCGCTCCGTTCGTATCCAATTAGCCCGAAAACCGCAGTCCTCTCCAAAGGAGCTTTTTGTCATTTTGGCAAAGAACTTCGGCACCAGCTTATACAGGCCCGGTATCCTCATTGCCCCTCGGATTTTTGAACCAACGCCCGCTGCCCGCTTTTCATAATATCTATTCAGAAAAGCCGCCGCTTCCTCACGGGAGATTCCGTTTCCCGTCATGGCATCAAAGGCGGCGATGGCAGGATAGATGCGTTTCCTCGTATGCATATACATCTCTTTCGGCTCGTCGGCGTTTTCATCTACGATTTCCGCATAACGCCTCCATGCATCTTCTATGATCGCGTCTGTCTTTTCCGCGCCATACTGTTTTTCCATTGCAGATACCGCTCCGGTCAAGTATCTTTTGTCTAACCTTCTATCCATGTGCTTTCCCACCTTTTAGCGTCCAGCCGATTGCCTGGCTGCGCATTCCCACAAAGCGCCTGTACAGGCCGTCTTCGCGCATCAGCTCCTTATGGTTTCCGCGTTGAACGATCCTGCCGTTCTCCAGCACGATGATCTGATCTGCCGTGCGCACGGTAGACAGACGGTGGGCAATCATCAGAATCGTTTTGTCTTTTGTCAGCTCCCGGATGGCCTTTTGCAGCTCCTGCTCGTTTTCGGGATCCACGCTGGCTGTGGCTTCATCCAAAATGACGATGGGTGCGTCCTTCAGAATTGCCCTTGCAATGGAGATTCGCTGCTTTTCCCCGCCGGAGAGGCTGGAGCCGCCTTCACCGATCTTTGTCTGATAGCCATCGGGCAGCGTCATGATAAAGTCATGGCAGCAGGCTTTCTTTGCGACCGCTATGATTTCATCCTCGCTCGCGTCCGGTCTGCCAAACCGGATATTGTTCTCGACGGTGTCCTCAAAGAGATACACATTCTGAAATACGATGGCGAAATTCTTTAGAAGGCTGCCGCTGGTATATTCCCGCACATCCCGGCCGCCGAGCGTAATCTGTCCTTCCTTCACATCCCAGAAACGGGCAATCAGACCGACCAGCGTGGTTTTTCCGGCGCCGGAGGGACCAACAATGGCGCAGGAGCTTCCCTGGGGTACGCTTAAGCTGATTTGATGTAATACCTCCTTTTCCCCGTATCCAAAGGACATATTCTTCACTTCGATATTGAAATTTTCCGGCACAAGATCAGCCCCGTTTTCGTCCAGGGATGGAATGTCCATGATGTTATCCAGCCGGTCCAGGGAAGCCTCCACCGCGCGGGCGATGGAGGACATACTGCCCGCCACCTCCACGGCGGCATAGATCATGAAGCTGGACACAAGAAGCAGCAGGCACTTCTCCGGCGTGATGCTTCCTCCTGCCAAAAGATAGGGCGAAAAAACCAGAATAGCCGCCCGTGCGAGCTTGAACACCGTCTGATAGAACGCCGTCATTTTGGAAAACGCCTTTTCAAGCACGATATTTGCCTCTTTGCTTTCCTCGATTGCGGCGTCAACTGCTTTTCCGGTGCGCTCCGCCAGCCCAAACGCCTTGACTACGCCCATGCCCTGCACATATTCCAAAACGGCAGTGACCAGGCCAGCCTGGGCTGCCTGACGGCGGGGCGCGTGTTTCCTGCCGACCTTGCCGATAAACGAATAAACAATGAGCGCCACGGCAAGTCCGGCCAAAGAGATCAGCCCGATCCGCCACTCATAGATCATAAGCCAAACGCCAATCACGATGGCGTGGATAAACCCGCCCGCCACATTTTCCATAATGGTAACGGACTGCTGCTCCAGATCACCAAGGGTGGTCGTCACCGCCGCGGTGATATCCCCGAGCCTGTTTTCATTGAAATAACCCATAGGCGCCTTTTTCAGGCGTTCGCCGATCTCCATGCGCTTTTCCGACCCGAACGCGAAGCTGCCAAGAGTTCTGGCATTGGCAGAAAGATTGACAAATACAATTCGCCCTACAATGGAAACGATCATGATGCCAAGCGAAATCCAGATCGTGCTTTCAGGCATAACATCGCCGGAAAGCTGCTTCAGGATTCCTGTGAGCACCGTTAGAATGGCTATGATTGGGATCATCTCAAAGAATGAGCTGACAAGGTATGCAAGGAAAGAGCGGATAAGACGCTTCTTCTGTAAGCCAGAGAACAACAAAAGTCTTTGAAATAACCTTATCATCACTCCACCTCCTCTGCGGTATCTTTGCCCTGCATATGGGCTTTCCACAATTCCTTGTATAGATCGTTTGTTTCAAGAAGCTCCTCATGAGTGCCTTCCGCAGCGACATTTCCCTTATCCACGACAAGGATCTTATCTGCTTTTGTAATGGTAGACAGCCGATGCGCAATGACAATTAAAGTTTTTCCTGCTACAAGCCCTGCAATGGATGCTTGAATAACGGCCTCATTTTCAGGATCGGTAAATGCTGTGGCTTCATCCAACACCACGATCGGGCTGTTCTTTAGGATCGCCCTTGCAATGGCGATCCGCTGCCTTTCTCCGCCGGAGAGGTGGCTTCCCGCATCGCCCGCCAGCGTATCATAGCCCTCCGGCAGAGCGGCGATGAAATCGTGACAGCTCGCTTTTTTTGCTGCTGCTTCGATCTCTGCGTCTGTGGCCGCCGGTTTTCCGATGCGAATATTTTCCCGGATAGATAGATGGAACAGAAAGTTATCCTGCGATACATATGAGACAAGCTCCATTATCTGAGGAAGAGGGATGTTCCGCACGTCCACGCCGCCAATACGGACGCCGCCGCTCTCCGCCTCCCAGAAGGAGGCGATGAGCCGTGCAATGGTAGATTTACCGGAGCCGGAGGGACCCACAATGGCCGTCATACCGTTTTTTGCGCAGTCAAAGGAAATTCCATGCAAAATCTCCGTCTCTTTGTATCGGAAGGTAACATGATCAAAGGATACGTCGGTGTCCGCAAGGACAGCTCTCTCGGTCGGCCGCACAAGCTCCGGCTCATCCAGAAGATTCCCTACCTCTTTTACGGTGGAATCCACCATGGCCAGGCTGTCGGTGTACTGCAATGCCTGAATCAGTGGTTTTACGAGTCCAAGGGCGAGAATGATGCAGGTGATCAGCGTACCCGCTTCGACTCTTCCGTTTATAAAGAGCCAGCTTCCCAAAGGCAGCACGCCCACAAGCGTTGCCGTCAGGATGGAAAGCCCCATCACATAGTAGCCGTTGGTCTGCTTGAACCATGTCGCTTTGGCGGTCTCGTTCTCCGCCACGGCGTCGGCGTATTTTTTATATGAGCGTTCACCCTGATTGAACGTCTTCACCACTTCGATGCCGCCGATGTATTCCACCGTTGCGGCATCCATGTTTTTCCCGGCGGCAAGTACTCTGGCATATCTCTTCTCGTAATCCTTCATCATCCCCATATAGCAGAAGGCACCCACCGGAATCGTCACAAGAGAGATCAGCGCGAGTCTCCAATCAAGACTAAAGAGGTAAGTGAGCATTAGAATTGGGATTAGGATGTTGGCAGTGAGCTCCGGTATCATATGCGCCAGCGGAAGCTCCAGCTTTTCCACGGTGTCCACGATGATCGTTTTGAATTTCCCGGACGGCGTATCAAGGATCGTTCCCATGGGAACACGGGAGAGCTTCTCTGTTATCGCCATACGGATATTCCGCAGAATGATAAAGGCAGACTCATGGCTTTTCATTGTAGAAAAAGTTCCGAACCACACCTGCCCGAGATAGCCCGCAAAAGCAATCAATGCCAGAAACGCCAACTTGCTGAAAGCATAGTCTTCGTGGCAGATCATAATGATCCCCCGGGACACCGCAACGTAGGGGATCATGCCGCATAGCGCCCCCAAAATCGCAAGTATGACGGAGCCGATCAGTTTCCCTTTGCACGGCTTCGCAAAATCCATCAGAATCGTCATCGCCGAATTTTCTTTTCCAGCCATCATTCCTCACCTCGCAAAAGTCTTACTATCTTTTCTTTCTGCCCGCCGGAAAGGTCCTCTACGATTTCTCCGTCCCGGATGAACAGTATTCTTGTGCAAATCTGCATCATAAACTCAATATCATGTGTGATGATCAAAAGCACCTTGCCTTGCGTCGCAAGGCTTCGTGTCAAGGTGCCGACCTCTTCCATGCTTTTCAGATCCAGTCCGCTGGTAGGTTCATCGAACACCAGCAGCTCCTTGCCGCAGATCTCGCTTACCACAACCGCAAGTCGCTGCATCTGCCCGCCGGAAAGAGACAAGGGATGCCGTTCCTTATACGCCAGCAGATCCACCTTTTCTAATGCGCAGTCAATCTTGTCTTTGTTCGGAGTTTTTATGCCAAGCGCGCATTCCGCCGCCACGCTGTCGGTAAAGAGCTGGTGCCCCACATCCTGCATGACCATGTATGCCTTTTTCCGTCTCAACCGCCGGCTCATCGGTTTTCCGGCCCACAAAACAGTGCCGGAGCTGTTCTTTTGCAATCCGCAGAGCATTTTGGCGAGGGTCGATTTCCCGGCGCCGTTGACGCCCGCAATGGCGATGATTTCTCCGCGGCTTGCCTGAAAAGAGAGATTATTCAATACATTCCGACCGCCGAGACGGACACTGATTTTCTGAACGGAAAGCAATCCATCGGCAGCGATTGTTTTCGCACCGCCCGATTCGGATACCGACAGATCTCTGACACGCAGTCCCATTCTGCGAATATCCGCTTCAGGCAGCGCCTTGAACGCTGCAGCCTCCATGTCCGATGCAATCCGGCCATCCTGCATATAAACGACGCGATCCACAATGTCCATCAGATACCAGATGCGGTGCTCTGCGATCAGAATGGTCTTTCCTGATATTTTCGCCCGTTGGATCAAATCAGCCAATTCTCCGATGGCCTTCATGTCGAGATTCGATGATGGCTCGTCAAACACAAGGACATCGGGAGCCGAAGCATACACGCTGGAAAACGCGATCTTCTGCTTCTCGCCGCCGGACAGTTCAAAGATATTTCGACCCCGGAGCTCGCTAAGATGCAGCTCCTCCGTAAGTTCATCTAATCGGGAGCGCAGAGCCTCTCGCGGAATGCCCCGATTTTCAAGCCCAAACACGATCTCGCTGTCCGTATCCGTATTGAAAAACTGCGTTCGAGGATTCTGAAAAACCGTCCCTACCGCATCCGATAGCGCAGCAATCTCTGTCTCCCGGGTATCCATACCGTTTACGTTCACCTGCCCCGAAAGATTGCCGTGGAAGAAATGGGGAATCAGTCCGTTTGCGAGCCGTGTAACTGTTGTTTTTCCACATCCGGATGGTCCGCAAAGCAGCACGCATTCGCCGGGCCGAACAACAAGGTTCAAATCAAGGACTCCGCCGTTCCCGCCTTCAGCGTATGTAAAAGAGACATTTTGAAACGATATCATAATCAAAACACCCCTTTCATGCCCGCGTATATCATGCCGGCAACGACCGCCGCGTAAGCAATTACCACCAGCAAATCAGCAAACGAAAATGCGATTTCCTCTATACAGCTTCTTTCACCTGTGTGCTCAATGCCTCTTGTAATCGCTGCCTGCGTAATCTCGTCCGAAATTCTGGAAGCAGAAACAAGCAGGGGAACATAGACATGCTCCATCATCTGTATAGGATGGCTAATCAGCCCAGCCGCGGACGCTGATATCCCTCGCAGCGCCATGGCATCCCGTATGGAGGCCCACTCTTCTCTCATGGTCGGGAAATAACGGAGCGTAACGGCAAGAGCGATCGTGAGTCCTTTCGACAATCGGAGCTTTGTGATCGCCGCAAGAAATTTACTTACGCCGGTTGTTGCAATCAGAAAGCTGCCCAGCATAAAACAGGGGAGAAGCTTGCGGATATACACTGCAAACATATAGACGATTCCGCCGAAAGTCACGGGCAGCCTCGGTACGATAAAAAGCTGGATCAGCAGAAGCGTGAGAAAAAAAGCTGCGTATTTCAGCGTCCTTTTCAGATTGCCGGAAACGCTCAGAAGTACAAGCGGAATCCCCGCAAGCACACACTCCACCGCGATGCTTTTATTCATAAAAACGGAAACGCTTGTGACTGCGAGAATCAGAAGCTTCGTCCGTGGGTCGAGTCTCATTTATACGACCCCTGCTTTTTCAAAGTGCTTTTTCATAAGCTTCTTTCCAATCAGTCCGCCGATGATCGCGCAGACGATCGTCCCGATAATCATTGCGGGGATCGCCCACCAGGTAGCCCCGATCGAATGAATCACTCCTTCAAAGGAGGCGAAGTCGCCTTTATTCTTCATAAAAGCATCAAACTGTGCGGGCATGACAACCATTGGAATATACGCCCCCATCGGCGCAAGCGCCATGACACAGTAGGCAAGCAGGTTTTTCTTAAAGGATCTGAAATCAGCGGAAGCGCAGATAAAATCCGCGATCACGCCGAAAACCAGGAAGAATACGGACATCATCCAGAACATTCCCGTAATAAACAGCAAAATCGCCGCGATTACACCGAGAATGGAGAGAGCTCCCTTCTTCGGTATTTTTGCCACATAGAGCATGAAAACTGTCCCCGTAAAGAGCGCCACGATCATTGGCATAAACGGGAAAGTGACCGGCGTCATCTGCGCAACACCGCCAATCACAAACGCCACCACAGCATAGATGAGCGAAAAGATGCCCACTGATATAAAGTCCCTTGTTTCCAGCTTCTTCGAATCTGTTTTACGCATAATAAACGACCTCCAGTTTTATATTGTTCAGTTAGAGTACGCTAACTCGCGTGTAAAAAATTAAAGTTCCTGTGTGATTGTGCATTATTCCAGCCGGAGCAAGCCTTTCCAGCCAGAGTTGAAAAACCTTGCAAGCTCCTCAACATACCGCATAGCTTCTTCTTTGGGCATATCATGGGCAATCGTCTCACATACCGCCGTAAAATAGGCGCTGGTAATCATGTGGTGAAGCTGCTTTGTCATTTTCCCGGAGAGCTTTCCTCTTTTGCGGAGAAGTGCGTAGTATTCCTCTGAGCACTCTACCTCCAGTTCCACAAGCTCCTCCAAAAAATTTGCATAGCGCGTACCTTCCGCCCGGCAGAGAATCAGCTTGAAGGCATCAAAATGGGCGTACATATATTCCACAAAGACGCGCAAATACTCAGTGGACAGCTTCAGGCTGTCCTTCGTCTTTTCCTTGGAGACAAGATCGAAATGGGCGGCCTGTGCGGCTTTGAACTGCTCCAGCAGTCCCTTTGCTGCCTCGCCCACAAGATCTTCAAAAAGCGCGGCCTTATCCGGGTAATAGCCGTAGAAGGCGCCTTTCGTGAAGCCTGCCTCTGCGACGATTTTATTCAGAGATGCGTCCTTAAATCCTTTTTCCAGGAATTCTTTTTTCCCAACTTCGAGGATCTTCATTTGAGTCTCTGTACGTTCCATTGGTGCCTCCCGATATACTGGTAGTATATACTGCTGGTATATTATAACCGCACTGAAGGAATCTGTCAAGGGGGTTCGCGTATGTTCCATTCAGCTCATTCCACGTATCGCCCGATCATAGAACGGCGCATGGATACCCCAAATCTTCTTTTTCATACACTTCCGATCACCGCTTTAGTGACCAGTGACCCCCCTCCATCAATTCCCTTGGGGAAATGTTTCTGATCTGCTCCGGCGGGATGCGCGCCGGATATCTGCCCTTTTCCAGAATATCGGTCAGGTACTGATTATCCAGGATCATATCGTCCCGAATGAGCTGCCAATTCGCTTTTTTCCTGTAAAGAATCTTGAAAATCAGAAAATTCACCACCGGCCCTATGACCGGCGCCTGCACGCCAAAGCTCTCTGTATGGCGAAAGCGGCAACCCGTATCGGTCCGCTCTCCCTCAAATGAGATGACGGCAGTTTTTTTATCGCTCTCGAAGGCAAAGGAAAAATGATCCCTGTCCCTTTCCGCCCGAATGATCGTGCCGGTGACGTCATAATCCATGCCCATGACGATTTCATGAAAGCGCACTTTATCTCCGGCTTGAATGCCGCCGCTGAGCAGTTCGCATTCCAAATGCAGCGGACTCCACTTGACGAACTCCTCCTCAAAATGGTCCACCCACCACTCCAGCTTTTCAAAAGGGGCGGCGATCTCTGTTGTTTCGGTCAATGTTACCATATGCTTTTCTCCTTCATCGTGCTTTTTCTCCTTCATCCGCGTCTTTTCCCTGTTTGTGTCCATATATGTCCCGTGCCGGCACGCCGTAAAGCCTATGTTGCACAGGGAGCCCGTAATCATCCACGCCACAAAGCGATAGATGTCGCGCCAATCCCCGCCTGGCAAGCGCCGAAGCCGTTTATCGGGGCTTCCCCTCCTTTTCTTTGTTCAACCTCCAGGCTTCTGCCGTCTCGCTTTTAGTTAGCGCATTCTAACTAATTGGCAGAAGAAACGGCAGACTATTTTATGAGTAGTCTGCCTTGAATCCGCCTTGGTCAGACACCGGCCTTGGCTATCCCAGCGCCACATCCAGCGTCATCATGACGCTAAAGCCCACGGCAAAGAAAATCGTGCCGATGTTGGAGTGCTTTCCCTGCGACATTTCCGGGATCAGCTCCTCCACCACCACATAGAGCATGGCGCCCGCTGCAAAGCTCAGCAGATACGGCAGCGCCGGGATCACAAGCTGCGCCGCGAGAAGCGTCAGCACCGCGCCGATAGGCTCGACAACGCCGGAAAGCACGCCGCCGAGAAACGCTCGGCCCTTGCGTTCCCCCTCCGCCCGGAGCGGCATGGAGATGATCGCCCCCTCGGGAAAATTCTGAATGGCAATGCCGAGGGACAGCGCCAGTGCGCTTGCCGCAGTAATCTGCGTATTGCCCGAAAGAAAGCCTGCATACACCACGCCGACTGCCATTCCCTCCGGGATATTATGTAAGGTAACAGCCAGCACCATCATGGTGGTGCGCCCGAGCTTGCTTTTCGGACCCTCGGCCTGTTCACTTCCCACATGAAGATGGGGAATCAAACGGTCAAGCAGGAGCAAAAACAGCACGCCGATCCAAAATCCGATAAAGGCAGGGAGAAAGGACAGCTTCCCCATATCCTCCGACTGCTCTATCGCCGGAATCAGCAGACTCCAAACAGACGCCGCCACCATCACGCCGGCGGCAAAGCCCGCAAGGGAGCGCTGCACCAGATCGCCAAGGGATTTTTTCATAAAGAACACGCAGGCCGCGCCCAGTGCCGTACCCAAGAAAGGGATCATGATTCCAAGAA
>OGFG01002908.1_pt1 | contig 13257 bp, 13 predicted proteins | sample 1570761 | NCBI WGS metagenome assembly OGFG01 (sample SAMEA2581938, study PRJEB24529) | metagenome | biome: Human gut stool | place: China | collected 2011 | reverse complement strand
ATTTAGCAAGTAATGTAAATTCAGGAACAAAAACAAGTAGTTTAATGTTTGGAGTACAATGGGATTTAGTGCTAGCATTTATGCACAATAAAGGAAATATAGAGGATAGTACATTAACATCAAATAGTACAACAATAGGAAATTATAGCAATTCAACATTCCAATTAAGTCAGACAGGAAAATATGCTGTAAATTCAAACTATTCATTAAGTTCAACATGGAATCCATCAACAAAATCAACTACAAATTTTGTGGATTCAAGTAGATATAAAATAGCCCAATTTTTAACCGGAAACGGAATATTAGTAACAACAGGAACATCAGAACAAAATAAAGTAATGAATATATATGACATAGCTGGAAATATATTGGAATGGACTTTGGAATATACTTCCCGCACGGATATTCCTTGTGCCAACACGGGAGGCGATTGCAACTATGCAGGCTCTTACGACACAGCCTCTCATCGCAATTACAACGGCGCGACCAGTAGCGGCGATAGCATCGGTTTCCGTGTCTCACTTTGGTAGACCTGAGTCCTGTATGCTCGAAATAGCTGACGTAGGGACATCAAATTGGAAAAAATTTACAAATGAAAAATAGTAGAGAAATATAATAAAAATATAATAAAAAAACACCTTTTATGGTAAAATTTAAATGTCCAAAACAAATTTTACGAAAGAAGGTGTTTTTATGTATTATAATACACAGGAAGAGATTATAACAAAAATAACAAAAAGTCTAGAGGAAAGTTTAATTTTAAGAAAAAAAGTAATAAAAAATTTAGCAAGTATAATTTTAGGAATGATATTGGGAAAGTCAACAGTAGTATCAAAAATAGCCGAAAATTTAAAGGAGGACTTTAGTGAAGGGAAAGAAGAAAGCAAAATAAAGAAAATAAAAAGGTTTTTTAATAAGAAAATATCGGAAGATATGTATATATTCTTTATAGAGAGTGTGTTGAAAAAATTTAAGGCAGAAGATAATAAAGTGGTAGTAATATTTGACCATACAACATGCGAAGATAGGTTTGTCATATTGAGCTTTATGCTAAGTGTAGGAAAAAGAGGAATCCCATTATATTATAAAGTGTGTGATTATAAAGATCCAAATAATAAAAGCATGAAAGATGTAAAGGAAGGATTGGAAAGAGTAAAGAAAATTTTACAGCCATACGGATATGAAGTAACAGTATTAGCAGATAGAGGATTTGGAAGTACGGAGTTATTTGAATATATAGATAAAATGGGATGGACATATTATATAAGAGTAAAAGGAAATTACAATATACGAATAGAAAAAGATGAGGTAATAGGAAAAATAGAAGATATAGAACATCCAAGAGGATTTACGAGATATTTTTATAATGTAGAATTAACACAAAGTAAATATGAATGGAATATAGCGACAAGACCATCAGGAAAAGAGAAAGAGGATAATTAGTACATAGCAACGAATGGAAATCCCCCAAAGGCGATAAATAATTATAAGAGACGATTTACAATAGAAGAAATGTTTAAAGATATGAAAAGTAATGGCTTAGTAATGGAAGATACATGGACCAAGAAGTTAGAATATTTTAAGAATATAATGCTATGTATAAATATAGCATATGTATATCTAATAACGGTAGGAAGTGAATGTGAAAAAATGGAAGAAATAAAGAATTTGGAGCATTTGTAAAAACAAAAAGAGCAAATAAAACGAGAGTATATAGTATATTTTAGATAGGAAGAAGATGGTTGCAAAAGTGCTATTTTAGTAAGGTAGAAAGAAAATTAGTATGTGAATTTATATTGTATGATTTATAGCGAGGAGGAAATAGAAAAGAAACAGGTATGCAGAAACAGGCTGGATGCCTTAAAGTTATGTAAATATACTTAAAATAAAACTAAGGGTAGAAATAAGAGAAGAAAAAATGAGACAATATAGATGTATAAGAAAACATGACCATTTTTTACCAATGTTATGTACCTACGTCAGACTTCGGCAGACCTGAGTCCTGTATGTTCGAAATAGAGCATAGTAGGAATTAGAGCCAATAGAGGTCGTTTGGAAAAGGGGGATTGCTCCACCCTAATATCCCGGAGCAAACAAGAAAACATAGAGTAGGTAGGAGGTGTTCTGAGGCTTGGCAAAGTTCAAGCATCAGGCCGCCCCTACCGGACTAGTCCTTAATTTTTTTCAAAAATTAAAGGACTAGGTTAACATAAACAAAAAGGAGGGCTAGAAATGTCAAGAAGAAATTCATTTGTAAGCGCTCAATAAAGCAGTATGCCAAAAACAATAAGAAATAAATACTATAAAAAACTTAGTTATGAAAGTCTAATGAGAGCTCATTTAGAAAGCAGAAAAGGTAAATTCATACGAAAAGAAATAATATTATTTAATATGAAACAAGAAGAATATGTTATGTGGCTATATGAACAACTAAAAAATGGAACACGACATTTGTCATTTTACGACGAACGATTTTCCTTGCTTTCTAGTATCTTATGGAATATAATTAAAACAATCAAAAATATAGAATTATTAATACGAGACAACTTGCACTCATAAAAGATGAAATTGTTGACATGATACAACTTATACTTGTATTAAAATTAGTTAAGTAATTTGTTTCAAAATTATTTGAGGTATTAACAGTCTATCTACTAAAAAAATTAACGTTAATACAATAATTAAAAATCTTATTTATTTTATCTCAAAAGATTAAATCTAAAAAATTGATTTCTATATTCGCTATAGCGAAAGAAAAATCCCAAAGAAATATTGACCTATAGGTAAACAATAATGTATAACTAAGGAGAAAAGTTAATGGAAAATGAAAATATCTATGTGCCATCAGGGGTAAAAACAAGAGATGGAAAAGACATAATGTGCTATACTGCTGAATTCTATGTGAAAAATAAAGCAAAAATTGACAGAATAATAAAAAAATGTGAAGAAATTTTAATGGAAGATGACGAAAAAGAAGAAAGTAAAAATGCACAAGACAATTCAAATAGCTCAAAAGAGGATAATAAAAATATTTTAAAATAAAATTCCGAAAAGTATAATTCAGAAATACATATAAACAAAAAACATGATAAGCTCTTTAAAGAAATATTGTCTGATAAAAGAGAGGCAATTAAATTTATAAATCATTATTTAAATCTAAATTTGGTCGAAGATAACATAGAAAAATATGAAAAAGAATTTAGAACTGGCAAGTTTTATAATATCGAAGCAGATATTGTTTATAAAATAAAAGATAAAAATGTATTTATATTAATCGAGCACCAATCAAGTGTAGATATTAAAATGGCATATAGAATAAAGTGCTACAAAAGTGCAATAATAGAAGAATCAATAAATAAGAAAAAATTAAAAGAAAAAAGCTATAAAATACCAAAAGTAATAGCAATAGTATTATATACTGGAAAAAGAGCGTGGCAAAACTTAAAAATGAGTGATATTGAAGAAAAAATAGAAGGATACATAGAACCGGAAAACGAATATACTTTGGTAGATTCAAACAAATTTAGCAAAGAAGAACTACTAGAAGATACACTAATGACATCAAAAGCAATGTTAATAGAAAAATCAAAAATACAGAAGAATTATACCAAAATATAGAAGATGTAATAAAAAATCAAAAAGAGAAAAATGCTTTAAATAATATACAATTAGAAAAGCTTGTACAATACGAATTAGCCGAAACCGATGATGAAAATATGATTAAAGAGTTTATAGAGAAAATAAAAAATATGAAAGGAGATGATGAAATTATGACAAATGCATCAAGAATTCTTAACAAAGAAATAAGAAAACAAAGAAAGGCTGGAATGGTGGAAGGCTTAGCACTTGGCAGGACTGAGGGAATTGCAATTGGAGAGAGTAAAGGAAGGTCAGAAGGAATTGCACTTGGCAGAATCGAGGGAATAGCTTTAATAGCAAAAAGACTTAAAGGTAAGATGAATATTAAAGATATAAGTCAAATAACAGGATTAAGTGAAAACGAAATAAATGAATTGTAGCTTTAAGTATATATTCTAAAATAATTGACTAATAAAAAAGTAAACCATCGAAAATTTGAGCACTTTTCGATGGTTTTGCATTGCATTTATTTTTTAGGTTTTATTATTTCTGTTCCACCCATGTATGGACGTAAAACTTCTGGAATTGTTATGCTTCCGTCTTCGTTGTAGTTATTTTCTATAACTGCTATAAGTCCTCTAGGAGTAGCGACTACTGTATTGTTTAGAGTGTGAGGGTAGTAGTTTCCTTTTTCACCTTTTACACGAATTCCTAATCTACGTGCCTGAGCATCTCCTAAAGTTGAACAGCTACAAACTTCGAAGTATTTTTTTTGTCTTGGACTCCATGCCTCAATATCGCAAGATTTTACTTTTAAATCAGCTAAATCACCACTGCAACAATCAAGTTGTCTGACTGGAACATTCCAACTTCTGAATAAGTTTACACTTAACTTCCACATTTTATTGTACCAGTTCATTGAATCTTCTGGTTCGCATAAAACAATCATTTCTTGCTTTTCAAATTGATGAACACGGTATAATCCTCTTTCTTCTAGACCGTGTGAACCAATTTCTTTTCTAAAACATGGAGAATAAGATGTCATTGTAATTGGAAGTTCTGCTTTCTTTAAAATTTGGTCCTTAAATCTACCAATCATTGAATGCTCTGAAGTTCCTATTAAATATAGGTCTTCGCCTTCTATTTTATACATCATGGCATCCATTTCTTCAAAGCTCATAACACCTGTAACAACATCACTACGAATCATGAATGGTGGAATTGCATATGTGAAACCAGCATTAATCATGTAATCTCTAGCACATGCAAGCATTGCTTCATGAAGTCTAGCAATGTCTCCAATTAAATAATAGAAACCAACACCACTAGTACGTCCTGCAGATTCTTTATCCATTCCGTTTAATTTTTCTATAATATCTGCATGATATGGAATTTCATAATCTGGAACTTTGGGTTCTCCAAATCTTTGAACTTCAACATTTTCAGAATCGTCTTTTCCGATTGGAACTGATGAATCTATTATGTTAGGAATTTTCATCATTCTTTCTTTGATTTCACTTGCAAATTTTTCTTCTTTTTCTTCGTTTACAACAAGCTCATCATTAATAGCTTTAACTTCAGCTTTAATAGCTTCAGCTTCATCTTTTTGGCCTTCTTTCATAAGGCTACCAATTTTATCACTAAGAGATTTTCTCTTAGAACGAAGCTCATCTCCATGAATCTTGCAAGCTCTACTTTCTTTATCAAGAGCAATAACTTCATCAACTAAATGAAGCTTTTGGTCTTGAAACTTATTCTTAATGTTTTGCTTAACAACATCTGGATTTTCTCTTAAAAATTTAATGTCTATCATAACATACACTCCTTTTCGCCCATTAGGGACGCCCTTTCTTGGGCGAAATTTATTTTTATTATTCAAACTATAAAAAGACACCCCTATGCAAAAACATAAGGGCGAATTACACTTACGCCTTTTCAATGAAACCATTATATAACAAAATTTAGAAAAAGTAAATAAAATGATTGTTAATATTGGAAATTAAGAAAAATTCCTAAAAAAAGTTGCACTTTATGTAAAGCTATGATAAAATATGCATTGGTATTTTATGTGCTTATATCAAAGGTAATTGACTTTGGTAGCCTAAGGTGTATATGCACAAATACACTATTAAGAAAGGAGATAAAACTATTAGTTAATCAACAAAAGAAAAAAGGAGTTTTTATGCTAAATGAACTTTTAGATTTGAGACCACGGCAATATTTATGTCCGCTTTGTGGCACGTGGCATCAGTGGAACAATCCAGATAGTTTACGAGATAGGTGGAAGGGGTATTCAAAAGTAATATTTAATAATACATCTATTCCAAAGGGATGTGCTGATGGAAGATACTCAATATCTGTTTGCAACCATGTAAGTGCAAGCGGGTATAAGTGGAGCAGAGTGTATGATTTGCAATATGCTTGTCAAAGCGATTTGTGCATTTTTTTTGTGCTTTGCGGAAAGGTAGAGATTGGTGATTTTAAGGAGCATTCTGATAAGCCAATAGTTACAGTTGATGTTCCACTCGTACTTAAATCGGAGTGGCAGAATATTAAGACGACGTGCAAGCAATGCAGACGTTTTAAGAATTGTAATTTCTATAAACAATACATAGCTGCATGTATAGCTGGAGATTTTGCTCACCCTGAGGTCAAATTAGGCTTTGAATTTGATCCGAGCGAGTATGAGGAATTCTCGGAAGCAGGGCAAAAAAGGAGAGCATATGCTTTAAAAAAGAGAGAATATGCTTTAAATCATTTAGAAGAATTTGAACGTACTTTAAATGATAAGGAACAAGCTTTAGAAGAACGGGAGCGTGCTTTAAAAGAACGAGAACAAGCTTTGCAAAAGCAAAAAGATGAATTCAAAGAGCACGAACAATCAGGATGAATTATGATGTCTTCTGAGAACACCAATGAGTAATCAGTAAAACTAATAGTTAAATCTCTAATCTACCCCCCAGGACGTTAGTCCTGGGGGATTTCTTGATAATAATGCATAAAAATATTATTATGTATCATAATAGAAAAAAGGAGTTTGAGAATGAATTTAATTTTAGAATTTGTCAAATTTATAATATTTTCTTTAGGAATAGTTACTATATCTAAATATATGCTTGTACCGGTTTTGAGAAAGATTTCTATTGCATTAAAATTAAGCCCAAAGGCTAGTGGAAATATAGCAGGATTTGCCACATCTGTACCAGAACTCTTAACAGTTTCATTTTCAGCTGCTAGTGGACTAATTGGAACAAGTGTGTACAATATTTTAAGTTCAAATATTATCAATTTAATACAATATATTTTTGCAATTTATTTGAATAAGAATCAAAAATTTTTAAGGAATAGAGCAATTTTAATCGATATTTTTTTAGTTATTGCGACAATAATAATTCCATTAGTGCTTGCAATTTTTAATGTGACTTTAGGTATTACAAGTGTTGTAATCTTTCTAATTTTACTAGTTGTATTTTATTATATAAATCATAATGTACACAAAATTTATCTAGAAAAAGAAGATGAGAAAATAAAAAAAGAAGCGTTAGAAGAGGAAATAGAGGAAGAGAAAAAAATAAAAAGAAATAATTTAATTTTTTATTGGAGTGCATTGCTAATAATTGCAGGGCTTTTATATTTTGTAGGAGAATTACTAAGCAACAGCCTTACAAATTTATGTAATACGTTTGGACTACCAGAATTAGTACTAGGAATATTATTAGGTTTTATAACTAGTATTCCAGAATTAATAACATTTATAGAAGCACAACGAAAAGAAAAAAAGAAAAATACGGAAATGGCAAACAAAATTGGTGTAATAGAGGCTACCAACAATCTATTAACATCAAATTTACTAAACTTATTTGTGATACAGTCAATTGGAACTATTATTTATACAATTATTAGATGAACAAGAATAAACTGGAAAAAAATTAATATAATAGTAATAGATTGGGGGATAATGCGATGTGGGGAAAGCAGGAAGATAAAAACAGAGATTTGATAGTAAATATATTGAAAACTAAGATGGAACTAAATTTAAATATAAAGAATTATGAATATGCAGAGCAAGATCAAATTGATTATTTTTTATATCAAATAAAAGCGAATCAAGCAAGACTGGATTTTTTAATAAAGAAGGCAAAAGAGAGTAACATAGAATTAAGCAATATAGAAAAAATAAAATATGAAGCATAGAGTAGTGCGTATTTAAATACATTGTTGGGTATTATTAAAATAAATGATATTATAAAGTATCATATTTGTCCATGCACAAACATAGAATGTGATAACATTGAAATGGGGGAAAGCATGGACGTTAAAATGGTATTGGTGTATGTGGCGTGTATAATTGGAATATTTATAGTAGGAAAAATATTTATAATTCCAATAAAAATAATTACTAAATTGATAATAAATTCGCTTTTGGGGGCTGTATTGTTATATGTTATCAACATAGTAGGAACAGCGTGTGGATTACATATAGGAATAAATGTTGTTACTGCACTAGTTGTGGGAATATTAGGAATACCAGGGGCTGTGCTGCTCACTGTGTTAGCAATATTTATATGAAATAGGGCAATTTGGGAACGAAAAAAAACGCACTTTTTCATCTCCGCCAACGGAATGTATGGAATGCAAAAAAATTCGCCCCAAAAGGGGAGTCCCTCTTGGGCGAATGTGCGAATGTTTTATTCAACCGTTACTGATTTTGCTAAGTTTCTTGGCTTATCTACGTCTAACCCTTTGTTTTTAGAAATATAGTAAGATAATAATTGTAATGGTATTACTGAAAGTATTGGTGAGATTAACTCATTTGTTTCAGGTATATTTATTACGTAACCAAAGTTATTGTTTGGCAATATTTGGTTTGTTATTATTAAAGTTTTTGCACCTCTTGTTATTACTTCTTGCATGTTGCTGATTGTTTTTTCTACTAGTTCTTTATTTGTAATTATTCCGATTACTGTTACACCGTTTTCTATTAAGGCAATTGGCCCGTGTTTTAATTCACCTGCTGCATAGGCTTCTGAGTGTATATAAGAAATTTCTTTTAATTTCAAAGAACCTTCTAATGCTACATTATAGTCAGTACCTCTGCCTAAAAAGAACATATCTTTTTGTGTGTAAACTTTACTTGCAAATGTTTTTATTTCTTCGCTGTTATCTAGAACAGCTTCTATTTTTGAAGGTAAGTCTAGAATATCAGCCTTTAATTTTTCTAATTCATCTTTTGAGTAAGAGCCTAACAATTCGGCAAAGTATATTCCAAGCATTGCAATTAAACAAACTTGTGAAGTGTATGCTTTTGTTGATGCAACTGCTATTTCAGGGCCTGCATGCGTATAAATTGTGTAGTCTGCTTCTCTAGTTATTGTACTTCCGATTACATTTGAAATTGCAAGAGTTCTTGCACCATGTAATTTCGATAATCTTAATGCTGCAAGTGTGTCAGCTGTTTCACCAGATTGACTCACAAAAATACATAACGTTTTTTTATCAATTATTGGATTTCTATATCTAAATTCTGATGCTATATCTACTTCAACTGGAATTCTGCATAGTTTTTCTATTATTGATTTTCCCATTAAACCTGCATGCATAGCTGTACCACAAGCTACTATAAATATTTTATTTATAGATTTTAAATATTCTTTAGAAATTTCTATATCATCAAAACTGCAATTTTCTCCTAGTTTTAATCTTGAACCTATTGTTTCACGAATGGCGGTTGGCTGTTCGAAAATTTCTTTTAACATATAGTCTTCGTATCCGTCTTTTTCGGCTGCAGAAGCATCCCATTCTATATTTTTAACTTCCTTATTGTGAGGAGCTAAATTCATATCATAAAAATTAATCATATCTTTAGTGATAAGAGCAAATTCATTATCATTTAAAAGATAAAAATCTTTAGTATATCTTAAAACAGCAGGGATATCTGATGCAATAAAGTTTTCACCATTTCCTTTTCCAATTACTAAAGGACTATCTTTCCTTACTACTACTAAATCTTCTGGATATAGAGAAGAAATTATTTCTAAAGCATAACTTCCTTTTAAATCTGAAACGGCATTCTTTACAGCTCTTAAAAATTTCTCGATTGTATTTTGTGATTTATCACTTGTAAAGTAGTAATCAATTAAATTAGGAACTACTTCTGTATCTGTTTGAGAAACAAAATGATATCCGTTGTCTGTTAAAAATTTTCTTAAATCTGCATAATTTTCAATAATTCCGTTATGAACAACTGCAAATCTATTTGAATTGTCTAAATGAGGATGAGCATTTTCTTTTGATGGTTTTCCGTGAGTAGCCCAACGAGTGTGCGCAATACCAACAGTTCCAGATAATTTATCTATTCCATCAAGAGACTCTAAATTTGAAACCCTGCCCTTTTCCTTCATAACAGTAATCTTATTATTTTCGATAGTTGCAATTCCAGCAGAATCGTAACCTCTATATTCTAGGCATTTAAGCCCATTTATTAAAATTTCTTTTGCTTTATTGTTACCAATGTAACCTACTATTCCACACATAGTAAACCTCCTATAAAATACATAATTTAATAATACCAAAGTAAAACACTTTGATTCAAAATATAATATAAAAGGCATAAAATAATTAAACTACTCAAAATTATATCTGTTCTAACATCACTGCTAGGTTTTGCTAATTTATAAGGACCGTAGAGAGCCCTAGAGTATCCGCCGAATATTTCGATAAACTCTAACCTCGTCAACAGCATAAACGCTGTCCTGGCGCTAAAAATGAACTCCTTTCTTAATAAAAATTTTATTTTATGCTTATATGGATATAATATTACACTAAAAGGGAAAATGTATCAAGATTAAAATTAAAATTTTAGATAAAAATTTATAGACAAAGCAGTAAAATCATATTATACTGTTAATATAGGAAATGAGAATAAGCACAGTGTGGGTGCTACCACTTTACATACACAGTTTATGCTGTGAGATTGGAGGTGGTGCTATATGTTGGAACAAGCTATATTTATTATATACTTACTTTTCTACGGTTTAGTAGGAATGACCATTATAGCATTTGCCTTAATTATTGCATTGGTAGTAATTTTGAGCAAATAATAAAAGCACCACATTACGCTTTGCCTAGCTATGTGGTGTTAACCAAATATTAATAGGTAGCACACATTTCTGTGGCTTCTTTATTTCCTATGTTTATTATATTACATTTGCACTGAGATTGTCAATAAATTTTGAAAATCTCTTATTTTTGTGCTAAAATATATTACGAGGTAAAAAATTATGTTTGATATAGAAGCAGAACTTAAAAAATTGCCTAAAAAGCCAGGGGTTTATATAATGCACGACAAAAATGATAAGATTATTTATGTTGGTAAGGCTGTTGTTTTAAGAAACAGGGTTAGGCAATATTTTAGAAAGAATAAGAAAACAAAAAGAATTCAAAATATGGTTGCATTAGTCGACCATTTTGAGTATATAGTGTGCGATAATGAGGCAGAGGCTCTTATTTTGGAGTGTAATCTAATTAAGAAGAACATGCCTAAATTCAATGTGCTTTTAAAAGATGATAAAACATATCCATATATTAAAATTAATGTGAAGGCAGATTATCCAGATTTGTATATTACAAGAAGAATTTTGAATGATGGTGCTAAATATTTTGGACCTTATGCGAATGCTGGAAGTGCTAAGGAAATGATTGAGTTTATCAAGTCTAGATATAAGATTAGACAGTGTAGAAGCTTTAAATATAAGGATAGACCATGTTTGAATTATCACATAAAGAAGTGCATGGCTCCTTGCATGGGATATATTAGTAAAGAAGATTATAGAAAGCAAATTGATGAAATTATTTCTATTTTAGAAGGTAAGACCGATAATTTAAAGAAAGAGCTAGAAAAGGAAATGCTAGAGGCTTCTAAGAAAATGGAATATGAAAAAGCTCAGGAAATAAGAGATAAAATATTTGCGATAGATAGAATTTCGCAAAGACAAAAGGTTTCAAATATTTCTGAAAATGATATTGATGTAATCGGTTTGGCAAGAAAAGACGAAGAAGTTTGTATTGAGATGTTCTATGTTAGAAATAGTAAGATGATTGGCAGAGACCACTACATATTCAAGGGCTTAGAAGATGAGGAAGATAGTGAAATAATTTCAAGCTTTATTAAACAATATTATATGGGAAGAACAATTCTACCAAATAAAATAATGATAAAAGAGGAGATTGAAGACAAGGATGCAATCGAAATGCTATTAACAGAATCTGCAGGAAGAAAAGTAGAAATAAAGACACCGCAAAAAGGTGAGAAATTGAAATTCGTAGAAATGGCAGAGAACAATGCCTTAATCACTTTACAGAACAAAGAAAAGGACAAATACAATATTTTAGCAGAATTAAAACATGTATTAAATTTAGAAAAATTGCCAAGAAAAATAGAATGTTACGATATATCAAACTTATCTGGAACAAATATGGTTGCCGGTATGTGCGTAATGCAGGATGGAATAATTAAGAAAGAAATGGCAAGAAGATTCAAAATAAAAGAAGTTGTTGGACAAGATGATCCAGCATGTATGGAAGAAGTAGTAACAAGACGTTTAAGACATTCTGTTCCAATTCTAAATGAAGACAAACTAAACGGATTCGGAGAACTACCAGATGTAATATTTGCAGATGGAGGCATAACGCAAATACATGCAATTCAGCAGGCAATAAGAAATGTAAACAAAGAAATAGAACAAAAGGCAAAAGAAAAAAACATAGAATTAACAGAAGAAGATAAAGTAAATATTACTGTATTTGGAATGGTAAAAAACGATAAGCACCAAACTCGTGCATTAATGAATGACAAAAGAGAAGAGCTAGAAATTTCGCAAACACTTTTAAACACAATAACAATGTTCCAAGACGCAGTACACGACACAGCAATAGGATACCACAAAAAGCTAAGAAACGAAGAAGTAACCAGATCTGCACTAGATAATATAAAAGGAATAGGAACAGTGAAAAAAGTAGAACTACTAAAAAAATTCGGAACAGTAGAAAACATATCAAATGCAAGTGTAGAAGAAATAGCAGAAGTAAAAGGAATAAATGAAGAATTAGCAAGAAAGATAAAAAATGCACTTATACATTAAAATTCGCCCATTAGGGACGCCCTTTTTTGGGCGAAATTTTTTTGTCATAAATCTCGGACAAGCTGAATATATTTTATAATAAGAATATAAAATGGCAAACTTTTTCCTGAAAGGATTGCCTGAAAAGGGGGATTTATGGAGTATTCTAAAGATATTGTTTTAGGGGTAAAATTTTTTAATGGAGAGGACAAGCATGAGAATTTAAAATTAGAGGGAATAAGGGAAAATAAATATGACAAAGCCAATAAAATTGTTAAAAAAATAAGTAAAGCAATAATAAACAAAGAGAAAATTTGTAAAATGGAAATTAATAATAAAAATAAAGTAGTAAAATTTATGTATGAACACAAATTCATAACATCAATAAGCATAATATGTATTATTTTAATGATGTTAGACTGTGTGTTGGTATATAGTTTTATGGAGTTATTGCAAAGATTGTAAATAAAAATGCGAGATTTTCTTGAAATTTCTAATGTTTGCTGTCAATCATTTTTGAAAATGTCTTAAAATTTTTTATTTATTAGCACTAAAATTT
>OGFG01002906.1_pt1 | contig 13259 bp, 10 predicted proteins | sample 1570761 | NCBI WGS metagenome assembly OGFG01 (sample SAMEA2581938, study PRJEB24529) | metagenome | biome: Human gut stool | place: China | collected 2011 | reverse complement strand
TCTCTCGCAGTCCTGCCGATGATAATCCCGGAAAAGGCGCTGCTGATCTACCCGGCGGAAATTTTCGCCGGATCCGCTGTATTCATGCTGATGGCGCTGTGCTTCCGGAAAAGATTCATAAATCAAACAACAGGGCAGAATTAAATTCCGCCCTGTATTATTATGCGAGATCCGCCTTCATTCTGGAATGGAATACAACCGCTGAAAGCGCCGCGAATACGACTGCGTATGCAGCGATGATCAGCAGATGTACGCCAATTCCGTTGAAATCCAGCACTGAAGCCATGCGCGCCGCCTTAACGCAGTGGTAGAACGGGAGCGCCCGGCAGATGTTCCAGATAGCGCCGCCTGCCGCTTCGCAGTCAAACCAGACTCCGCCGAGCAGGGAAGCCAGCGAAATTATCACAGAGCACAGTCCCGGCGCAGCCTTTTCGTTGAACAGCGCCCCGAAAAGCACTCCGGCTGCAATAAAGAACACCGCTCCGGGAATCAGCGTCAGTACTGAAAGCAGGGAACCTCCCACCGTAAGCGAGCCGCTCCCGGAAACTGACGCCACGACAAGCGACGCCGCAAAGGAGATCACGCTCTGCAGCACGGCGAGGAGCAGGCATGGGAGCGCGTAGCCTGCAATGAAATCCGCGCTGTTCATCGGAGTGGCGTAAAGCCGCACCAGGAAAGCCCCGGATCTGTCCTTTGACACGGTGAGCGTGGTGAACAGCATTACGAAAGAAAGCCCGAACACTGCGATTCCGCCTGCAAGATTCTCAATACGGAACAGCGTCATGTTGGCTTCCGGCGGAATGCTCTCGTTTATCACGCTCATAATAATCAGCATTATAAGTGGGAATCCCAGGCAGAATATGTAGCTCAGAGGGTCGCGGAGCAGTTCCTTAAAGTTCCTTGATGAGAATGCGAGCACCTTTTTCATCTGTCGGCACCTCCTGCCTGTTCGGCAATTCTGACGAACGCGTTTTCCAGTCCCTGTTCTCCGGACAGCTGTTCCAGTTCCCCGAGGGTCCCGACAGCGTGGATCCTGCCGCCGACCATTATTGCAATGCGGTCGGACAGCTGTTCCGCCTCCTCCATGTAGTGGGTGGTGAGGATTATCGTGATCTTCCCCCTTAGGGATTTCACCGCGCTCCAGAGTTCACGCCGGGCAAGCACGTCAAGTCCGAGGGTCGGCTCGTCCAGGAAGAGCACCTCCGGCTCGGAGATAAGCGCCATGGCGATTGACAGCTTGCGTTTCCAGCCGCCGGAAAGAGTTTTCGCCCGGGAATCCAGGACTTCCTCCAGGCGGAACAGACGGGTCATGTCGTCGATACGCTGCGCGGTCCTTTCCCGGGAAAATCCGTAAATCCCGGCGATAAGCCGCAGATTCTCCCGGACAGTGAGATTCCCGGCAACTGCGGTATCCTGTGGTGAGATTCCCACGATACGCTTTACCTGCGCGGATTCGCTCGCGGTGCTGTGTCCGGATACGAAAGCCTCCCCGGAAGTGGGCTTTGAAAGGCAGGTCAGCATGCGGATAGTCGTGGTTTTACCTGCGCCGTTCACTCCCAGGAGCGAGAACAGCTCCCCCTTTTCTATCGAAAGGTCAAGTCCGCTTACCGCCGTTTTTTCTTTGTACTTTTTTGTCAGTCCCTTTGTCAGTACTGCCGTCATTGTCTTTTCCTCCCTTTGGCGAAAGAATATCAAGAGGATTTCCGAGCTTGACCAGCGCCATTCCCTTATCCTCGTCGCCGAGGACAAGTATTGCGTCGCCGGGGTGCAGCCTGAATACTTCGCGGCATTTCTTGGGGAGCGTTATCTGACCCTTGTCGTTCATCTTCGAAAGACCGAATATGTGCTTTTTGCCATCGTCGTTTGCGTTGTACGAGGACAGATTCCGCACCAGGATATCCACGGTGGTGCCGTAAAGGTCCGCCAGGGCAATGCAGCTTTCGATGTCCGGGAGGGTGTCCCCGTTTTCCCATTTTGCGACCGCCTGCCGGGATACGTTCAGCTTTTCCGCCACCTGCTCCTGGGTCAGACCGCTCTCCCGGCGGTATATCTTCAGGTTGTTGAATTCAATGCTCATGTTTTCACCTCATGGTATGATTATATCACTTCGGGCATGTTATTTCTACCAAACAAAACTGACATCATGTTACTTTTGGATAACATTCGGGGAATATGTTAAGCTGTATTTACATACAAAAAAAGCTGCTCAAAGCAGCTACAGGCTGTCGATAAACCGTCATCTGTGTCGTCACTCCGTGCTGCGACAGGCAATAAGCCTAGTCGCAGCACGCGTTTCTGGCATCTGACGATTTCTCGGCAGCCTGTGATGGTTATTTATCCGACAAGTGCAAGGACGCTATAGATCAACGGCAAGAATCGGATATCCCTGTTCATAGGGCTTCACGGTTTCCGGGAATTCCGTCGCGTGCCGGAACAGCCTTTCCGCAAATCCGTCGGAGTTCACGAACCTGCACAGTTCCTCCAGCGGAAGCTTGATCACTGCCGGACAGACCGGGGAAATGGTGATCACGCGCATTCCGTTGATGGAGTTCACCCGGAACGGCCAGATCATGCAGTCGAACGGGCGCTTGTCCCCGAGAGTGCAGCCGTGGTCGCTGGCGGCAGGGCACATTATTACTTCGCTGCCGTGGAATTTCATGTCGAACACGCAGCTTTTAGTCCCGGGAATCTGGCGGACCGGCGCCGTTCCCTCTGCGACAGCGGATTCCTCCTCGCCGGCGAATATCGGTATCTCCCACTTGTCGCTGTCTACGAATCCGCAGCATATCCTGCATTCAGCGCAGGTTTCGTGGGATAGCAGCTTGCTGAGCAAAATTACTCACCACCTATAAAGAGCTGGCACCAGTAGTCACACCAGCCGTTGTTATAGTGACCAATGCCTATGTATTCCGCGTTGGGGTCCAGAATATTTCCGCGGTGCCAGGAGTCGCTCATCCAGCACTTCATCGCGCCCTTGGCGGTGGAGTAGTAGTACGCGAGATTCTCGGTCCGGGTGTTGCGCTTCACGCCGTATTCACTGAGGACGGTGTCCCAGCGGCTTCCGTCCGGGCGATAGTGGGACTGACAGTACGAATATTCCTTCGCGCGCACCTGAGCGGCTTCAGTAAGCGCCGTAAGAGCCTTGAGCGGCTTCAGTCCGTATTCCGCACGGGTTTCGTTCACCAGCTCGAAAATCGCCTGCGCCTTGGGATCCTCGAACTGATCCTCGCTGATGACGTATTTCTCGGTTACCACCTTGCTCCGGGCGAGGTTCTCGGAGAACGACGCGAACTTCAGCGTGGTGGTTTCGCTGATCGTGATAGCCTTCTTGTACTTGTTGGAATCCTTTGTGGGAGCGGAGCCGTCGGTAGTGTAGTAGATATCCGCCGCCGGATCAAGGCAGGTGAGCTTCACCTTAGCCTTGTCGCTGTAGGTTCCGCCGTCCAAGGAGGCGGAGGGGACAGCGCTCCTTATTTTGATAGATGACTTATCGCTGCTGACCAGGGTACCCTCGGAATAGCATGCCATGCGGATAACCGTGTTTTCCTCGACGATTATCGCCCTGCCCTCGTACAGCATGGAATCCGTGTCGGGCTTTGAGCCATCGGTGGTGTAGTATACATCTGTGGATACGCCGTTTATTATGGTCACGAACTGCGTAGTATCATAATAACCGCTCTCGTGCGAAATATACACGTCTGTTTCCCTGGAGTCCGCCGACGAGGCATATGCGTTAAGTGACAGTGAAGTTCCGAGCAGGACAGCCGCAAAGAATGCCGCTGCTTTGTTTTTTAGTGACATATAGTAACTCCGTTCTTTTTGATCAGGAAAAATCCGTGGGATCATGCATGGAATTCCCCAAAACGACAACAAATTTAAACAATCCACTACATATTATATACTATTTGCTGAATTATGTCAAGTCGGTTACAGAAATATTACAAAACGGTTACATTTTTTTGACTTGTGGGATTTCGGAAAAACCACATATATGAGAATAATCTGCAATATAACAATAAATATGACAAGAGTTATTATCTTTCTGGTGAAATATCATAATTTCAATAGTCAATTTTCATCTATTTTTCACCTTATGATTATTGACTTTAACAAAAAATCCGTTATAATATAAATAGTTGAGTAAGTAAACATAAATATCGGAAGCTTACAACGGAGAAAGGAATTCTACAATGAAGAACAGCAACAACAACACCTACATGTTCAAGGGGAACGAAACCATCAAGAGCGTGAACGACGCGTCTTTCATGTTCGGCAAGTTCGTATGCAAGGAGCTGGAAGCTATCGGCATGCGTTCCTCCTACCGCCACGTCATGAAGCCGCTCATGGAGCAGGACGGAATGACCCAGCTCGAGCTGGTTAATCTAACCCAGCTGAAGGCTCCTACCATCAGCATCACCCTGCGCAACATGGAGCGCGAGGGAATCGTGCGCCGTGAGAAGAACGACATTGACCGCCGCGAAACCCACGTTTACATCACTGAAAAGGGCAGAGAGATGCACAAGAAGATTCTTGAAGCGTTTGACCGCGCTGAGCAGGTAATGCTCCAGGACGTTTCCGAAAAGGAAATGGCAACCGCCAGAAAGATTCTCGCCAAGATGACCGAGAACCTCCGCAAGGAACTCGGAGGCGACATAAGTGAGTAAAGTACTGAAATACCTGAAGAAATACTGGTATTTCGCCGTACTTTCTCCTCTTTTCATGATCCTTGAGGTCAGCATGGATCTCGTTCAGCCTTCGCTCATGTCCCGTATCGTTGACGATGGCATAGTCAGGCAGGACTTTGGAATAATCCTGAATCTGGGCATACAGATGCTCATATTCACGCTGCTCGGCTGCGTTGGCGGAATCCTGTCCGGCGTATTCGGAAACCTTGCCGCACAGAATTTCTCCAACGACCTGCGCAAGGACGCTTTTGCAAAAGTGATGAAGATGTCCTTCCAGCAGACCGACAAATTCACGATAGGCTCCCTGGTAACGCGGCTTACCAACGATATTACCGCCTGCCAGGATTTTGTCGGTATGGCGCTGCGCATGATGGTGCGTACTCTCATGCAGTTTATCGGCGGAATCGTAATGGTGCTTTCCATCAACGCGACTTTCGGTTATATACTGCTTTTCACACTTCCGGTACAGATCGTTGTGATTATTCTTGTTCTCCGCAAGGGGGCGCCGCTGTTCAGCGTGGTACAGAGCAAACTCGACCGCGTGAATTCGGTGGTGCAGGAGAATGTCAGCGGTGCCCGGGTGGTCAAGGCGTATACCCGGGAGGAATACGAGTATGACCGTTTTAGCAAGGCTAACGACGATCTGGTTTCCACCAACCTCCGCGTTCAGAAGCTGATGGCGCTGCTGGTGCCTATCCTGTCGATACTCATGAATGCTTCCGTGATCGCAGTCATCTACATGGGCGGCGAGCCTGTCCGCACCGCGGCTGAGGGCGCTCAGGTGGGAAGTATCATGGCGGCTATTACTTACATTACCCAGATCCTTATGTCGATGATGATGATCGGCATGATGTTCCAGCAGGTGACCAGGGCGACCGCTTCCGCTTCCAGAATCCGCGAAGTGCTCGAGGCTGACCCGGTCATTTCCGACGGGAATTTCACCGGCAGCACTCCGGAAAACGGGACCGTGGAATTCCGCAACGTATCGTTCAGATACCCCGGAGTCCAGAGCGGAAACGTGCTTTCCGGCGTAAATTTCCGCGTGAACAAGGGCGAAACGGTTGCAGTCCTCGGAGCCACCGGCTGCGGAAAGACTTCGCTTGTAAGCCTTATTCCGAGATTCTATGACGCCACGGAGGGCGAAGTCCTGGTCGATGGCGTTGACGTACGGGAATACAAGCTGGACGAACTGCGCCACAAGATAGGATTCGTGCTACAGAAGAGCGAGCTGTTCTCTGAAACCATCGAGCAGAATATCCGCTGGGGCGACCCGGACGCCACCGACGAAGAGGTGAAGCGTGCCGCGGAGATAGCCCAGGCGGACGAGTTCATCAGCGGATTCACGGACGGCTATAAGGACATGATCACGGAAAAGGGAAGCTCCCTTTCCGGCGGACAGAAGCAGCGCCTTTCCATCGCCCGTGCGATTGTAAAGAATCCCGAGATACTGATATTTGACGACAGTATGTCGGCGCTGGACCTTGCAACGGACGCGAAGCTCCAGCAGACGCTCCGCGAGAAGCTGAAGGGCACCACCGTTATCATGATAGCGCAGCGTGTCGCCAGCGTAATGCGCGCGGACAAGATCGCTGTAATAGACAACGGCACCATAGTTGCATTCGATAATCATAACAACCTAATGAAGACCTGCGATGTGTACCGCGACATCTACAATTCCCAGATGAGAGAGGGGGCTGAGCAGGTTGGCTGAAAAACAGGCTCCCGTAGTTAATCTCAGACCCGGCGGACCTGGCAGAGGTCCCGGCAGGGGAGGTCCTCCAGGAATGATGCCCGGTGAGAAGCCGAAGAATCTCAAGGGAACTCTCAAGCGCATACTTTCCTATATAGGAAAGAACCGCCGCCTTATCATTGCCATGCTGGCGGTAATGCTGTGCGCAACGCTGCTGAACGTAATCGCTCCTACAATACAGGCTAACGCTATTGACGCCATCGCGAAACTTGACGCAGGCACGCTGATAATGTGGCTTGTTGTAATGGCGGTGGTGTATTTCAGCAGCGCTATATTCACTTACTTCCAGAACCTTTTTGCGGCAATGCTTTCGCAGTACACCGTCAGGGTAATGCGTAAGGATCTTTTCGCGCGGATATCCCATCTGCCGATAAAGTATATGGATACCCACAAGCACGGCGATATCCTCAGCCGCATGACTAACGATGTCGAGAACGTGTCGAACTCAGTGTCGCAGTCCCTCGGTTCGCTGATTTCCGGCGTGATCATGCTGATCGGCTGCTTTGTGATGATGCTGATACATTCCTGGCTGATGACGCTGGTCAGCATGGTGACAATCGTGCTGACGCTTGTCGTAACGAAGTATCTGTCGAAGTTCATGCGGAAGTACTTCCCGATGCAGCAGTCCAAGCTGGGACAGCTGAACGGTCAGATCGAAGAGGCGGTCAGCGGCTGCAAGACGGTCAAGGCTTTCACCCACGAAGGAAAGATATGCGAGGACTTCAACCGCACCAGCGACGAGCTGAAATCCGTGGGCGTAAAGGCGCAGATACTTGGCGGTTCCATGGGTCCGTGCATGAATACGATCGGCAATTTCGGATTCCTGCTGATCGCGGTCGTGGGCGCAATTCTCGCTTCAAGACCCGAAACGGATATGCTCTATATTTCTATAGGTACTATCCAGGCGTTCATCACATATTCCAAGCAGTTCACCAGACCTATCAATGAGATCGCGAACCAGTATGCGCAGATCCAGTCAGCACTTGCCGGCGCGGAACGCGTGTTTGAGGTTATGGACAGCCAGCCCGAGGACGAGGGTGGCAGTGAACCGTTTGAAATTGAAAATGTAAAGGGCGATATCAATTTTAAGGACATCGATTTCTCCTATGTCAAGGGCGAGCAGGTCCTCAAGCATTTTGACCTGTGGGTAAAGAGCGGACAGAAGATTGCGATTGTAGGCGCAACAGGCAGCGGTAAAACTACCGTCGTCAACCTGCTGACACGCTTCTACGATATTGACGGCGGAGTAATCACGCTGGACGGTCAGGATATCCGGAACGTCCCGGTGAAGAAGCTACGTGGAAGTATCGGCATAGTGCTCCAGGATACCGTGATATTCTCGGATACGATCGCGCAGAATATCCGCTACGGCAGGATTAGCGCGACAGACGAGGAGGTTATCGCGGCGGCAAAGGTAGCGCGCGTGGACGACTTCGCCTCCAAGCTGTCGGAGGGGTACAACACAATGCTTTCTGAGGGCGGAAGTAATTTGTCCCAGGGACAGCGCCAGCTGATCTCTATTGCGAGAGCGGTGCTTGCTGACCCGAAGATACTTATTCTGGACGAGGCTACTTCCAGCATTGACACCAGAACCGAAATGCACATTCAGGAGGCAATGGTGGCGCTTATGAAGGGCAGAACGAGCCTTATCATTGCGCACCGCCTGTCAACGATCCGCGACGCGGACAAGATCGTTGTAATCAAGGGCGGACAGGTAGTCGAGGCAGGCAACCACGATGAACTGCTTGCTCAGAAGGGCTGCTACTACGACCTGTACCAGAGCCAGTTTGCAGGAATTGCTACATAAAACAGAGGGCTGCTTCCCATTGGAAACAGCCCTTTTGGCATGCGTATAAATTAAGAACGGCAGTATATCGTAATGCTGCCGTTTCATATTATGGTCGGAGTGACAGGATTCGAACCTGCGGCCTCAACATCCCAAATGTCGCGCGCTACCAACTGCGCTACACCCCGAAAACTTAAATTATTATATCACAAATCCAACAAATTGTCAAGCACAAAATTTAATAAAAATGTCTTGACAATTTACAGATTTTGCGATAAAATATATACATAAGTAAATTGTAATCCAAAGTTTGAAAGGAGTACATCATGGGTCTTATTAAAGCAGCACTCAACGCAGTCGGCGGTAACCTCGCCGACCAGTACAAGGAATACATCTATTGTGATTCTCTTCCGAACGACGTCCTTGCGACAAAGGGACATAAGCGCGTTGGTTCCAGGGGTACCAACAAGGGCGACGACAACGTGATCACCGACGGTTCTGCTATTGCGGTCAACGAGGGTCAGTGTGCGCTGATCGTTGTTGACGGTAAGGTTTCAGAGGTTGCTGCTGAGGCAGGCGTGTTCGAATTCAAATCCGCCCTTTCTCCCTCGGTATTCTCCGGAAATCTTGGAGATAGCCTGCTGAATTCCCTAAAGGATATCGGCACCCGTATTTCCTACGGCGGTCAGGCGGCTCATGATCAGCGCGTATACTACATCAACATGAAGGAGATCATGGGCAACCGTTATGGTACTGTGACCCCGATCCCGTTCCGTGTTGTGGATAACAATATCGGTCTTGATGTGGACGTTACGCTCCGCTGCAACGGGGAAAAAACTTACCGGATCAGAAATCCGGTGCTCTTCTACACTAACGTCTGCGGTAATTTCGCGGATACATACAACCGCTCCAATCTCGACAGCGCTCTCAAGTCCGAGATCGTGACTGCGCTCCAGCCTGCCCTCGGCAAAATCTCCGAGCAGGGCGTGCGTCCCAGCATGCTCCCCGGCAAGGCTATGGAAATATGCGACGCGCTGAACGAGGTGCTCTCCAAGAAATGGGGCGAAGCACGCGGAATCGTTGTTGCCAACTTCGCGATGAATCCTCCGAGCCTTCCCGAGGATCAGCAGGAGATGATCACCAACCTCCAGAAGACCGCCGTAATGCGCAATCCCAACATGGCGGCTGCAACTCTGGTAGAGGCGCAGGCTTCCGCAATGAAGACCGCTGCCGGAAACCAGGGCGGCGCAATGATGGGATTCATGGGCATGAATATGGCTCAGCAGCAGGGCGGATTCAACGCGCAGGCGCTCTATCAGATGGGCGCACAGCAGCAGGCTCAGGCACCGCAGCAGCAGGCTGCTGCTCCACAGGCTGCCCCTCAGGGAAGTTGGACATGTCAGTGCGGTACATCCAACACAGGAAAGTTCTGTGCTAATTGTGGAAAAGCTAAGCCGGCTGAGGCAGAGGGCTGGACATGCTCCTGCGGCGCGGTGAACAAGGGTAAGTTCTGCCAGAACTGCGGCAAGCCCAGACCTGCCGGAGCACCAGTTTATCGCTGTGACAAGTGCGGCTGGAAGCCGGAGGATCCCTCTAATCCTCCGAAGTTCTGTCCGGAGTGCGGAGACCCCTTTGACGCAAACGATCTGGTTTAATTCCCGGATCGCGACAAAATCACAGATAATGCCACTCGCAGCCCTGCTGTGAGTGGATTTTGTGCGTTATAAAGCACATGAATAATCACCCGAAAGGCGCAAATAAATATGTCAGTTCTCGATATTTTCAAGAAGCTCGAATCCGAGCGCGCTCCCGAGCCGCAGGGTCCGGTGGAGTTCATCATATGCGGTCTGGGGAATCCTGGCACGGAATACGAAGGCACACGCCACAACATCGGATTCATGACGATCGACACCCTGTGCAGCAAGTACAAGCTCGACTGCAAGAAGCTGAAGTTCAAGTCCCTCACCTGCGACGCGATGATTTCCGGAAAGCGCTGCCTGATAATGAAGCCGACCACTTATATGAACAATAGCGGACAGGCTGTGACGGAAGCGATGGCGTTCTATAAGATACCTCCGGAGAAAACGCTGATCATATTCGACGATATCTCCCTTGAGCCGGGCAAAATGCGGATACGCAGAAAGGGAAGCGACGGCGGACATAACGGGATAAAGAGCATTATCTACCTTTCCGGCTCGGATATGTTCCCACGCATAAAAATGGGCGTCGGCGCAAAGCCGCATCCGGATTACTCCCTTGCGGACTGGGTGCTCGGTCACTTCAAGAAGGAGCAGGCGGAGGTACTCGAAGCCGGAATGGACAACGCGGTCAGCGCCGTGGAGCTTATCGTTGACGGCAAAATCAACGAAGCAATGAATAAATTCAATTCCTGAGGAAACGACGATGGAACTCTTTTATAACGCTGCGGAGCTTATCCCGGAATTCCGCAAGCTGAGCAAATACCTCGATGAAGAACAGAAGCTGCCTGCCCTTGTGACAGGCGTTTCGCATATACACAAGGCGCATTTTATCGGAGCATTACTCCACAAGGAGCAGCTCCGCCCGGTGCTCACCATAGCCGAAAATGAAGCGGAAGCGCAGCGTCTTTGTACTGATATTAACGCGATGTACGGCGCCGGGACAGCGCTGCTTTACCCGGCGAAGGAGCTTCTGCTCGGGGACTTTGAAGCGGTTTCCCGGGAATACGAGCACAAACGTATTTACGCGCTTTCCGCCATGCTGAACGGTGAGTGCAGCACTGTTATCTGCTCCCCGGAAGCGGCGGCTCAGCTGACGATCCCCCCGGAAGTACTTGCGGAGCGCACCCTGACTCTCTCCCAGGACATGGATATTCCGCTGGACGAGCTGTCTGCGCGTCTTATAGCCGCCGGGTATTCGCGCTGCGACCTCATCGAGGGTCCCGGGCAGTTCTCCGTGCGCGGCGGTATTGTGGACATATTCCCTCCGAGCAGCGCGTCGCCCTGCCGTCTGGAGCTGTGGGGAGATACCATCGACAGCCTGACGTATTTCGACACGGACACCCAGCGCCGCACTGAGCCGATAGAATCCATCCGCATATCCCCGGCGGCGGAAATGCTGTTCAGTTCCCCGGAGGAACTGTGTGAAAAAATCGAAGCGCTCAGCAAGAAGCTTCGTGGAAAGAGCGCCCCGGAAATGCGCGAGCAGCTCGCGACAGTCTGCCAGAAACTCCGGGGTGGGATTACGCTCAGCACCACTGACCGTTTCTTCCCACTGTGCTATGACAAGGAAGCGACGATATTCGACTATGCTAAAGCGGTTTTCGTCTGCGAAAATACGTCCGTCCGGGAGAATTACCGCGCGCTGGCAATGCAGCATGCCGAGGATCTGAAAATACAGACAGAGGAAAAGCACATCTGCCGCGGTCTGGACAGATTCATGCTCACCAAGTCGGAGCTGAATTCCGAACTGGACGAGCGCACCTGTGTTTATTTAGATACATTTATCCGCGGCCGCGATATGCAGCTGGGATTGCTGCTTGACGTCCAGGGAGCGATTCAGACTTCCCCGTGGAGCGGCGAACTTGCGGTACTTCGCACGGAACTGCAAAGCTACCTCGAGATGGGATTCGCCTGCGTGATCTATTCCGGCACTGAAAAGGGTGCGCACACCCTCGCCAGCGACCTCCAGGACGAGGGATTCAAGGCTGACCTCGCCGCCGATCCCGAAAAGCCACTTCCCGGCAGGATCATAGTGATTCCGGGAACCCTCGGCGCTGGTATCGAGTACAGCAACGTCAAACTTGCCGTATTCACTCACACCGCGGTCCACGCCAGCAGGAAGCAGCGCACTGTAAAGAAGAAGCCCGGCGAGGAAATACGCTCCCTGGCGGATATCGCAATAGGCGACCTGGTGGTGCATTACTCCCACGGAATCGGGATTTTCGACGGCGTGCACAAGATCGAAACCGACGGCGTTGCCAAGGACTATATCAAGATACGTTATGCCGGCGCGGACGTCCTGCATATTCCGGTAACGCAGCTTGACCTCGTGTCAAGGTACATCGGCTCCGGAGATGTGAATACCGTCAAGCTGAACAAGCTGAATTCCGACCAGTGGCAGAAGTCCAAGGCGAAGGCTAAGGCAGCGGCAAAGGAGATGGCGAGCGAACTTATCGAACTCTATTCGCGCAGAATGAAGAGCAAGGGTTTTGAATTCCCACCGGACGATTCGCTCCAGGAGGATTTCGAGGCGCACTTCAACTATATCGAAACCAACTCCCAGCTTCGCTGCATTGACGAGATAAAATCCGATATGATGAAGCCCGTCCCGATGGAGCGACTGCTATGCGGCGACGTCGGGTTCGGAAAGACGGAGGTGGCTCTGCGTGCGGCGTTCAAGTGCGCCGAGGCCGGGAAGCAGTGCGCGGTACTCGTCCCCACGACAGTACTCGCATGGCAGCACTTCCAGACCTTCTGCAACCGCATGGAGGGATTCCCGATCAATATATCGCTGCTGTCCAGGCATAAGACCCCGGCGGAGCAGCGAGAGATACTCCGCCGGCTGAAGAACGGCAGCGTGGATATTCTCATCGGTACTCACCGTATAATTCAGGAGGACATCAAGTTCAAGGATCTGGGTCTTGTCATAATTGACGAGGAGCAGCGCTTCGGTGTCGCCCACAAGGAGAAGTTCAAGGAGATGTTCAACGGCGTGGATATCCTCACGCTGTCAGCAACGCCTATCCCGAGAACGCTCAACATGGCGATGAGCGGAATCCGCGACATGAGCGTAATTGACGAGCCGCCCCAGGACAGACAGCCGATAACTACCTACGTCATGGAGCACGACTGGGGAGTTATCATGCAGGCGATAGAGAAGGAACTCCGCCGCAGCGGTCAGGTGTATTATATCCATAACCGCATAGACTCCATCTACAGCTGTGCGGAGAAGATACGCTCGCTTATTCCGGAGGCGCGCGTTGGGGTAGCTCACGGCAAGATGACCGAGGAGCAGATGCTGGAAATATGGAGGCAGCTTCTTGACGGAAGCCTTGACG
>OGFG01002890.1_pt1 | contig 13304 bp, 8 predicted proteins | sample 1570761 | NCBI WGS metagenome assembly OGFG01 (sample SAMEA2581938, study PRJEB24529) | metagenome | biome: Human gut stool | place: China | collected 2011 | reverse complement strand
CTTGCATAGTTATTAATATATTTGGTACTTCTCCATCAACATGTGCTTCTATTGTACCTTCCATTGCTTTTTTATTTACAAAGTCTAATGATTTGCCAACTAAGTAATTTAGTCCATCTAAATCATCTTCATCTAAGTTTACGCTTATATCTGAACCAGGTTTTTCTATTCTTATTACTGTCTCAAATAAATTACGTCTTCCCTCTTGAATATATTGTCCTAAAGAATGTAAATCTGTTGTAAAGTCTACTCCTGTTGGGAATATTCCCTTTCCGTCTTTTCCTTCGCTCTCACCATAGAGTTGTTTCCACCACTCTGTTACATAGTGCATTTTTGGTTCGTAGTTTGCTAGTATTTCAATATTCTTATCATCTTTATATAAGATATTTCTTGCAACGGCATATTGATAACATTCATTATATTTTAAATCTTCATCACAATATTTATCTTGAGCAAATCTTGCACCTTTCATTAATTTATCTATATCAACACCTGCAACAGCTATTGGTAAAAGTCCTACTGGAGTAAGAACAGAATATCTTCCTCCTACATTGTCTGGAATAATAAATGTTTCGTAATTTTCTTTTTCTGCTAATTGCTTTAATGCTCCTTTTTCCTTGTCTGTTGTAACATATATTCTGCTTCTTGCTTCTTCCAAATCATATTTAGCTTCTAACAATTCTCTAAATATTCTAAATGCAATAGCCGGCTCTGTTGTAGTTCCAGATTTTGAAATTACATTTATAGAAAAGTCTTTATTACTTATTAAATCTATTAGCTCGCTTATGTAGTTAGGGCTTAAATTGTTTCCAACATATATTATCTGAGGAGTTTTTCTTTCTTCTTTGTCTTGTAAATTATAAAATGTATTCGTCAATGCCTCTATTACTGCTCTAGCGCCAAGATATGAACCACCAATTCCAATAACAAGTAGCACATCAGAATTTGCTTGAATTTTCTTTGCACATTCTTTTATTTTCTTAAATTCTTTTTTATTATATTTAGTAGGAAGTTCTAACCATCCCAAAAATTCATTTTCATCATCTTTTTTCTCGTGTAATTCTGTATGAATTTTCTCTACCTCTTTGCTATACTTCAAGATAGATTTTTCGGTTATACCAGCATTTTTTAAATCTAACTTTAGTCCAACCATATATTTCACTCCTTTGTTTATTATATTTACAGTATTTATAATATATTAATTTTTTCTTTGTTTCAAGTGTTTTAGTAATATTTTTGTTGCAATAGCATACATTTATTATAAGTAAAAATAAAGGAGAAAACAATGGTAAATGTAGCCGTAATAAATATAAAAAGTTTAATAAAAATCTTACTTATTCTATTTGTAGTAATATTTTTTATTTATTTTGTACAAGGCCTATCTATTAATTTAGATAAGCTTGCTTTTTCTCCTTTTATCTTTAACCAAACAATTCCTGGTATTGCTACTGCCAATAACTCAGATTTTTCTTCTATAGAAACGTCATACATAGAATCCAAAAGTCCTCTACAGTTTTTACTTAATTCACAACTTCCAGTTATGTCGTCTATCAAAATAGCAACTCATGAAAGTGAAAATAATATTGCCGAAGAGCCTACCATTGTTGAAAATAATAATACCGATAATACTATTGAACACGCTAGTACAAATCTAGAGACACAAGTAATTGATTCTGGCGTACCAAACAAATACACAAATGATTATCAAGGTGTTGAAATCAAAAATGGAACTAATTATACTTTAACTGATGATATTTTGAATTATGAAGGATTAGAAATTAATCAATCTGATGTGATGATTTTTCACACTCATACTTGCGAAAGTTACACACCCACAGAAAATTTTGCATATGAAGAAAGTGGAACTTTTAGAACTACAGATTTAAATTATTCTGTGGTACGTGTTGGTAATTCTCTTACAGACCAGCTAACTTCATATGGTTTTAATGTTGTACATGACAAAACATATCATGATTATCCCGCATATTCTGGTTCATATGGCAGGTCTATGGCAACGGTTGAAAACTTGTTAATTTCACACCCTAATACAGATATAATTATAGACCTACATAGAGATGCTATTGCAGATACTTCTTATGCTCCTTCTATTAAAATTGGAGATGAGGTTGTATCTCAACTAATGTTTGTAATCGGAACAGATGGTGGAGGCCTAGAACACCCTAACTGGCAAAAGAATTTACAATTTGCAGTAAAAGTTCAGAAAAAAGCAAACGAATTATACCCTGGGTTATTTAGACCAATACTATTGAGGAACAGCAGATATAACCAGCAACTTGGAAAAGCAGCCTGCATAATAGAAGTAGGAGCTACTGGAAATACATTAGAACAATCAATGGCTAGCATGAAATATTTAGCAAGAGTATTTTCATCAATTTTTGACTAATTCAAAAGTGTCTAGAACTATTAAATTAAAATTTAATAATTCTAGACACTTTTTATAATACCTTAAAAAACATTTGCATTCTGTATTTTTCGAGAATTTACAGTAATAATTTGCGCAAATAATTGTTGCAATAAAGAGCTTAATTCCTCTTTGCTATAATCATTTAATGCAACACTATTATCATCATTTAATTCTGTAACTGTTACATCTTTAAATGTTATTGCATTATTGTATTCTACATTAAATTGTACGTCATTTGCATCATATGATACATAAACTTTTTCAGTTGCTCCATTATCCGAAATATCATCTAATTCAAAGCCAATTTCAAGTGAGCAGTTCTCTTTTGAACTTGTTATAGTATATTTGCTTTTACTTGCAGATTTTTCTTTAGATATTGTATATTCTATATTGTTTGGAGTTGCAGTTGTTTCCTTTGTAAGCACATCTGCTGTATTAAAAGAACCTGTCTGTTTTATTGTAATATTCTTGCCTCGTTCTAATGTTACAGAAAATCCTACATTATCTTCATCTGTATTCACCTCAACATCAGCTTCCACACCATTTTCAGTACTTGTTAAAGTTATCTTAATAGATGTATTTGAAAAATCATGTTCATTTAAATCATCAATTTCTTTGTCAATATTATCTTGATATGTTGATATATCATCACTCATACCCAACATTTTAATAATTTCCGAGTCATTTTTAGCCTCATTTAAGCAGTATATCATAATATTTTTTAGGTTATCTTTTTCGATTGTTAATGTATATGAAGTATTATTATTTTTTGTAAAGTTTGACTCTGAAAGTTGTCCTGCCAATTTTCCTATATATTTTGTTACTAAGCTTTTGATATTTTGAACAGTTATTGATGACTTATCCAATTTTATATTGTTTGGCACTTTCATTTCTTCATCAATTCCTAATTTATTAGAAAGCTCATCTAGGTTTTTATTTTTTATTCCAACATATTTATTAGCAACTTCGTCAGAGCCAAGTGCAATCATCTGATTATTTTTTACAAGTTTAAATGCAAATTTTTCAGAATCCGAATAATTAATAGTTATTTCTTGTTCAAAATTATCATTATCTACATCTGTTGCGCCTTTAATTGTAAGATTTAAGTCTGTATTAATATCAGTATTAATATCAGTATTACCTCCTGATTTTACTCTTAATACTCCAGTGTTTTCATAATTATTTGCTGATTTATTTGTGTAATACATTTTTATGTTTTCATCATAAAAGAAATTATATAATTCCATATCTAACATGGTTCCATATTTAGAAAACATTTGTGAATTACTTTTTAATAAATCTGTTGCAAAATACACATAAGCAAAAGCACCTCCGCAAACTGCTAATATAATCAATAACACTATTATTACAATTAAAACTTTTTTATTTTTCATCTTCTTATTCTCCCTTTATCACTTTTTTAATACTCTCCGCATTAAATTCTGTTGTTTTTTCCTCTCCAGTTTCCATATTCTTCACTTTTAATGTGTTATTTGCAATTTCATCATCACCAATTACTATTACATATGGAATTTCAAGCTTGTCTGCATATTTCATTTTTGCCTTTATTTTTTTGTTATTTAAATATATTTCTGTATTTATACCTAAATTTCTCAAACTTGTTGCTAATTCTAGTGGAGCTTTTTTATTTTCTGTCATTGGAATTATTAATACATCAGAAATTGATTTTTTATCTGCTTTAATTAAATTTAATTCATTTAATTTGTAGAATAATCTTGTTAAACCTATTGATACACCAACTCCTGGAAGTTTTCTATCTGTGTAATTTTCTGCTAAATTTTCATATCTTCCACCAGAGCAAACACTTCCAATTTCTCTATAATCATTTAAGAAAGTTTCATATACGGTTCCTGTGTAGTAATCTAAACCTCTTGCTATTGTAAGGTCGACTGTGAAGTTTTTATCTGGCACTCCAAATAGTCTAATATTTTCAACTACTTCTTTTAACTCATTTACGCCTCTTGTAAATGTAGCATTTGTCATATTATCTGCACCAACATCTGTATTTTGAGACTCGTTTTCCACAATATTTGCACTATATAAGTCCATTTTTTCAAGCTTTTCTATCTTTTCATCTGCACTTCCGTCTATTCTTATAAAATCTATTATTGTATTTACTATTTTTTCTCCTACTCCAAGCTCTGCTATTTCTTTTCTTACAGCTTGCTCTCCAATTTTATCTATTTTATCGATTATTCTTAAGATTTCTACAGATTTATCTTTTTGACCAATCCCTTCAAATAAACCATTTAAAATTTTTCTGTTATTTATTTTTATTGTAAAATTTTCAAATCCTAAGGTTCTAAAAGTTAAATAAATCACAGCTGGAAGCTCTGCATCATTTATAATGTCTAAAGTTTCATCTCCAATTATATCAATATCACATTGATAAAACTCTCTATACCTTCCCTTTTGTGCTTTTTCTCCTCTGTACACTTTCCCTATTTGATATCTTCTAAATGGAAAACTTAAATTTCCATAGTTTTTTGCTACATATTTTGCAAGTGGTACAGTCAAATCAAATCTTAAAGCTAAATCCGTATCACCTTTTTCAAATCTGTATATTTGCTTTTCTGTTTCTCCACCCGCTTTTGCAAGCAATACTTCAGCATATTCAATTATAGGCGTATCTATTGGCAAAAATCCAAATTTTTGATACGATTTTTCAATTTTTTGCTTCATATCATCAAATAGAATTTGCTCACTTGGCAATAGTTCCATAAAACCAGGTAGAGTTCTTGGTTCTGTCTTTCCCATATTCTTCTCCTTTCATTTTTCGCTTAAAAAGGGGCGTCCCCATTGGGCGAAAATTTTAACATTCTGGTCGAGGTTTTAGTTCTAGGTAAATTGGCTTTTCTTCCTTTATTAATGTAGATTTTCCATGCCCCGGATATACTATTGTTTCGTCTGGTAATACAAGTAATTTTTTTGTAATCGAGTCTATTATTTGTACGAACGAACTGGTTGGTAAATCTGTTCTTCCCCAAGTTCCTCTAAATAATGTGTCTCCCGAAAATAATAATCCTTCCTTTTCACAATATAACGAAGTAGAACCTTTTGTGTGTCCTGGAGTGTGTATTACTCTAAATTCTAGGCTTCCAACATGTATTAAATCTCTGTCGTCCACTCTTGAATCTGGTTCTAGCTCTATGTCTCCCATGTTAATGCAGGCGCTTAGATTGATATTTTCGTCATCTAAGCCTTCTGCATCGTCTCTATGGATTAATATTTTGCCACCTTTTTTACTCTTTACCTCTGAAACGGCTCCAATGTGGTCTCCATGGCAATGTGTTAGATAAATGTATTTTACATTTGCCTCTAATATATCTAGCATTTCTAAAATCTTATCTGCTTCTCCACCCGGATCTATAACCATCGTTTCTTTTGTTTCTTCGTCTTCTACTATGTAACAATTTGTTGCTTCTCCTAAAGTCGTTTGTACTTTTAATCTTTTTAAAATCATGTGTTGCTCCTATTTATTCCTTGGCTTCGTTTTATACGCAAGTCATATTTTTCATATATGTTTTATTTATTTCTTCTTACTTCATATACGCTGTCTATTTTTCTTATTGCTTTTAAAACACTGTTCAATTGTGCTATATTGCTTACTTCTAGCGTTAATTCTGTTAATACTATTCTTTCCTTAGATACTTTTGATGATACCGCCATTATAGGTGTTTTTTCTGCAGTTATTGTTGCAATTATGTCTGCAAGCAATCCATCTCTATCATTTGAAAATACTACAACATCAACATTATAGCTCGATGGTTTGTCTGTATACCATGAAACATCTATCATTCTGTTTTCTTCAGATACCAAGTCTTTTACGTTCTTGCAGTCTTTTCTATGTACAGATACGCCTCTTCCTTTTGTAATATATCCAACAATTTCGTCTCCTGGTACTGGGTTACAACATTTTGATAGTTTTACTAGACAGTTGTCTATTCCTTTTACAATTACACCACTTGTTGATGGTTTGTTGTTTGTCTTTTCCTTTGTAAGTTCTTCTATTTTTTCTTCTATATTTTCTTCTTTATGAACTTTTCTGTATTCTTCAAGTACTCTTGAAACTATTTTATTTGCTGTAATTGTTCCAAATCCAACACTTGCAAACATATCATCAGCACTATTATATTTATATCTTTCAAGTGCAGCCTCCATAAATTCTGGTCTAAACAATTCTGGATAGCTCATTCCAATTTTCTTTACTTCTTTTTCTAAAGAGTCTTTTCCTCTTGCAATGTTTTCTACTCTTTCATTCTTCTTGAACCATTGTTGTATTCTAGTCTTTGCTGTACTACTCTTTATAAATTTAAGCCAGTCTCTACTTGGTCCTTTAGATTTATCTGATGTAATAATCTCTACAATATCACCATTTTTTAGCTTTGTTACAATAGGCATCATCTTGCTGTTTATCTTACAGCCAGTCATATGGTTTCCTATTTCTTCATGAATACTATAAGCAAAATCTATTGGTGTGGCTCCTCTTGGTAATACTTGAATTTTTCCCTTTGGAGTAAACACATAAACCTCATCTTCAAATAACTCTGTTTTTAATGTATTTAAGAACTCTTGTGGGTCTTGCATGTCTTTTTGCCATTCAAGTGTTTCTCTTAGCCAAGATAATTTATCTTGATTTACTACTACATTTGCCTTCTTGCCTCCCATAAAGCTTGCCTCTTTGTAGGCCCAGTGTGCGGCAATACCATATTCGGCTATTCTATGCATATCCCAAGTACGAATCTGTACCTCGAATGGAGTTCCTTTTGGTCCTATCAAAGTTGTGTGTAAAGATTGATACATGTTAGGTTTTGGAACCGAAATATAATCCTTAAATCTTCCTGGCATTGGGTTATAAAGCTCATGCACAACACCTAATGCCGCATAACAATCCTTTACAGAATTTACAATAATTCTTAATGCGAATAAATCATAAATCTGGTCCAGAGTCTTATTGTCTCTCTGCATTTTTCTAAAAATACTATATAAATGCTTTGCTCTACCCGTTATTTCCGCTTCTATTTTTTGTTTCTTTAATTGAACTCTTATCTCGTCCATAATCTGGTCGATGAATTTCAATCTTTCTTCTCTCTTCTTGTCTATTCCTTCAACAAGCTCTCTATATTCCTCTGGGTATAGGTATTTAAAAGATAAATCTTCTAGTTCCCATTTTAAAGAATACATACCAAGTCTGTTTGCAAGTGGAGCATACAAGTCCATTGTCTCCCTTGCATTTGCAATTTGACGGTCTCTCGCCAAATATTTTAATGTTCTCATGTTATGAAGTCTATCGGCTAATTTAATAAGAATTACTCTTATGTCTTTTCCCATTGCCAAGAACATTTTTCTATAATTTTCAACTTGTTGCTCTTGTTCACTCGTATAATTTAATTTTCCAAGCTTTGTAACACCATCAACCATTTCTGCAATCTCTGGTGAAAATTCCTTAGACAAATCTTGCAAAGTTACATCTGTATCTTCAATTACATCATGTAAAAGAGCAGCACAAATAGTGCTCTCATCGAGTCCAAGTGTAGACAATATATATGCAACTTGAACCGGATGGATTATGTATGGTTCTCCAGACCTTCTCAATTGTTCCCCATGCTTAGATTTTGCAAAATCATATGCTCTTCTTATTAATTTTAAATCTGCTCTTCTATTAGATTTTTTCGCATTTTCTAATACTTCTTCTATGGTGTGATTTACGTTTTCCGACATACTACCATCTCCCTTTACCTCTAAAAGACTTTAGCTTATGCTATGTCTCATATCTTTTAGATTAATTTGTATATTTTCCATTCCCTTATAACTATTTATCTCTAAGTTTCCTACAACATCTACTTTTGAACCTATCGCATATTCAGAAGATATATTTCCAAGATTAAATCCTATTGTGTCTATGTATTTGTTTTCGTCTTGAAGCATTGCTTTCAAGTGCTTTCCTTCCGAAAGTGTTCTGATTGATGTTATTTTTAAATTGCTAATCTGGAACAATGGCATCTTGTTGCCTTCCCCAAATGGCTCTAGCAATTCTAAGTCTTTTATATCTTTTATGCTGATATCTTGTAATTGTACCTTTTCATCTATTTTGATTACTGGAACAATAGATGAAATATTAGATTTTTCAGCATATTCTTCAAACTCTTGTTTAAATTTTTTAAAATTATCTTTTTCTATTGTAATTCCAATTGCCATGCTGTGTCCACCAAATTGTTTGATGTACGTACTGCATTTTTCTAATGCCTCATGTAAGTCAAACCCAGGAATACTTCTTCCAGAACCACGAGCTAAATCATCTTCGTAGCAAAGTAACACACTTGGCTTAAAATACATTTCTGTAATTTTTGATGAAACAATTCCTATAACACCATGGTGCCAATTTTCTCCACCCAATACTATACATGGAAGTTTCTGTTGTTCTGGGTCTTCCATCATCTTTTGGGCTTCATTAAAAATTCTCTTTTCAATTTCTTGGCGCTCTTGGTTATACTCATTTAAATTATGTGTTATTCTCTCTGCCTCATCTTTACTATCTGTTAAAAATAGCTCTAAAGCTTCTTTTTCATGCCCCATTCTTCCACACGCATTTATTCTTGGAGCAACTCCAAAAGATATCGCCATAGAATCTATTTTTTTATAACCAATACTATCTAATAATACTTTTAAACCAATATTTCGTGTCTGTCTAACTAGTTTCAATCCTAATTTTGATATAGTTCTATTTTCATCTACAAGTGGAACAATATCAGAAATTGTTCCAACACATACTAAGTCTAAGTATTTTAAGTATTCCTCTTCTCTTACTCCCAGCCTCATCGAAATAGCCTGAGTTAATTTAAACGCAACTCCTACACCAGCTAATCCATTAAATGGGTATTTGTTATCTTTTCTCTTACAATCAACCACTGCAACCGCATCTGGCAATGTTTCGGTTGGTTCATGGTGGTCAGTCACAACAGTATCTATTCCAAATGACTTTGCAAATTCAATCTCTTTGTTTCCAGTAATTCCACAATCAACCGTTATAATCAATGTATGTTTAGTATCTGCAATTTCTCTTATTGCATTTTCATTTAATCCATACCCCTCATGCAATCTATTTGGAATATACACATCTGTTTCAAGTCCTCTCTCAGCTAAAAATCTCTTTAGAACAGTGCTACTCGTAATTCCATCAACATCATAATCTCCATAAATTGCAACCTTCTCATGAGTCTCTATTGCCTTAACGACTCTATCTACCGCCTTCTCCATGTCTGGCATCATGAATGGATCATGAAAATCTGTCCTTCTTGGATGCAAAAAAACTTCTATTTCATCACTGTTTGTTAATCCTTTATTTGCAATAATATTTGCAACCAATTTACTTACATTAAATTCTTCTGATATCTTGTTAATCAATGCATCATTTGCTTCGTTTAATTCCCATTTTTTATTCAAATTTGTCTCCTTATCTTTTTAACATAATATTGACAATATTTTATAACAAACAGCCCAAAAATACAAGCATTTAGGGCAAAAAAATTATTCTACAAAAGCTTCCCCTCTACGTTTGAAACATTGACAATATTATGAAAACAGGAGGCGAAAACTTCGCCTCCTGTCTCTTTGCTATGGAGTTTAGCAGATTTCCAGAATAAAATCTTGTACTTTCTACTTTTTTAATTTTTTCTCTTCTTCTGTCTATTAGAGAATGTCAAGTGCCTCCTGGGCCAACTTGCTTCTAACAGACTTCTTGCTGTTAAGCGTGATCTGGAAGGTATGCGGGTTGCCCTTCATCTTTTCACTTAGGTACACCAAACCGTTGTAGCGCGAATTAAGCGCAGGATTGTTAACCTGGTCAGCGTCTCCCAAAAAGATGAACTTCGAACCTTCGGCAGAACGCGTAACAATGTCCTTGATATCGCACGGCTTTATATTCTGCGTTTCATCAATGATAAACACCGTGTTCGGAATTGTACGACCACGCAGGAATCCAATCGGCTGAATTTCGATGTCTCCTCTCTCGAAGAATTCCATTGCCTTCTTCTTCAGCTCAGCATTTGTGAAATCCGGAAATTTCGGTCTGAGAATCTCCTTCAAATTATCAACAATACCGCCAAGATACGGGCCCACCTTATCGTCGATTTCACCAGGCAAAAAGCCAAGTTCTTCGTTTGCCACCGTAACAGTGGGAGTTGCAACGATTATCTGCTTATATGTCTGCTTTTTCTTGTCCCCTTTCTTTTCAATCGCATTCAATGCCATTGCCAAAGAACAATAGGTTTTTCCGGTACCTGCAACACCTTTCGTAACAACCAATGGTGCTATATCAGGTGGCATAAGCAAGGATTCCCAGAATACAACCTGCTCCACATTGAGAGCCCTATGTCCTCCCGGGATGCTCTTGTCATACTTAAGGCGAACAATCCGTCCATTGGTATAACGTCCTATGGCCTTAGAAGTGTCACTGACAATCTCGACGAACTCGTTTTCAATCCAGTCGAAATTTTCATACTGGTACACTTCCTCTACAGAAACTCCTCTTTCATCGGTAAACATTTTTTCCAGTGAACTCCCAGGCATGAAAACTTCAACTATCCCTTTATATTGATCACAAGGTTTAGGGAAAATCTCGTCCTTAAACAGCTCAGTATCAATTCCAAGCTGATTGCCCTTCAGACGAATGTTCGGATTTCTAGAAATCAAGATAACCTTTTGGCTCTTTTTCTTCAAATCCTTACAAACCTGGAAAACTCTATGGTCAAGCCGCGAAAAATCTGCCAAATTAGCAATTTCCTGCTCAATAGGTCCATTATCCACAATGCGCAGGTAGCTTCCGTTTTCCTGCTTGAAGCCTCCCTCGGAAAGCAAATCATTCTGGGGAAGGCTATCGATATACTCTACGAACCTACTCGCCATGCTCATCTTTTCCGGCACACCCTTGTACCGATAAAGGTTCTGGAGAATTGCCATAGGCACAACAATGGTATTGTCATCGCCAAATCTCAAAGTCGGATCCTTAGATGCCAGCAAAGCTTCCGTCCTCAAAACGAATACCTTTTTCATTTGTATATAACTCCTTTGCAAATTGCGTTCTGAAAATAGTGTGTTTCAGAACTGTGTGTATTCGAACTTTTTATATTATATCATTTATAATTACATTTTTCAATGAATCCTTTCAAATTTTAATAGATATTTACATAATATTTTTCTTATATAGATATAGCACAAACTGAGGCTCCCACCAAGGGAGCCCCAGCACGTTGTATGAATTATTTTATTCGAATTTTGTCGACAGGCTCTTTATAAGGCCTTCGTGATTCACACGGAAAAAGTAACCACTTCCAAGAATTCCGACCCTTTCAGTGTCAACTTCGTTGATAATCCTTTCTGCAAATATTTGCTTTGTATTAGCCTCTCCGTGGTTCACAAGTACTAGCTTAAGTTTTTTGAACTTCTTGAGGAAGTCAATCATCTCATCTGCCTTTGCGTGAGCAGAATATTCGGTGGTGTATTCGACCTGTGCATACTTCTTTACAAGTGTACCACCAATCTGAACAGCCGTACCGACTTCAGCCTCTTTGAGTCTTGCACCAAGCGTACCTTCTGTGGTATAGCCCGTGAAGTGGATAAGCGAATTTCTCCTGGTCAAATACTCTGGAATATACACCTGTGCAGGACCATACGATCCCATGCCAGAAGTAGTAAGGATAATCTTAGGCATAGTACTCGTCAAGACTTCGCCACGATTAACCTTGTCCACAAAGGTAAGGTTCTTCGGAAGAAAGTTTTTCATATCTTCCTTGATGTCCAGTCCATCTTTCAAGTAAAGCGTGGTATATCTGATGCCAAGCTTTCCATCGAAATAAATCGGCACATTTACGTCCAAAGAGCCATCGTCCTGCATGCATTTAACCTCATACAGAATTTCCTGCGAACGTCCCAGCGAAAAGACTGGTGCAACAACCGTACCTCCATGCTCGAGGCACTTCAGCACATTCTGCTTAAAGCAGCTAGTAACCTCATAGGAGTCCATGTCTCCATAAGTGGATTCCTGAACCAACGTAAGCGGAAGGTTGAGTACCCAATCCGGAAGGTCTGGTACATTGAAGAACATGTTCTTGTTGTTATAGTCTCCAGTGAAAAACAAATTAATTGTTTCGTATCCCTCCCAACTGATTTGAACAAGAATGCTAGAAGCTCCCATCAAGTGGCCATTCATAAAGAATGTTGCCTTGATATTCGGGCGAATCTGAATAGTCTCATTATACTTGCAAGGATGAATCAGTCTCATGGTCTGAGACACATTGGCCTCGCTGTACAACGGCGAATGATTCTGCCGTTTTGCAACATCTCGTAGCACCTTATGGCTATCCTCCAAAGCCAAAGGCAAGAGCTTTGCAGTTGTCTCAGTCATATAGATTTCTTTGGCGAACCCCTTGTTCACCATAAAAGGCAGGCGACCAACATGATCCACATGATTATGCGTAACCAAACAGAAATCGATGTTAGCAGGGATGAAAGGCAAACTCTCATTGTTCTTGCTGTACTGCCTCTCTTGAAAGAGGCCACAATCAACAACAAATTTGACCGTACTATTATCTGGCTGTTTTACAATAACCAGATTGCATGAGCCAGTTACCTCTGGATGCACAGCCATAATGTCTGCGTAGAGCCGGTCTTTTGAACCCATAATAATCCTCCAATCAAAAAATAATAAAGTTAATTAGCTTTAAAATGTTTTATGCAAACATTTCATGTTTTTATTTTACAACATTATGTTGCCATAGTCAATAATTCCAAACAGATACTTTCTTTTTTATAATTCATTTGTGATAATGTCTTAATAAATCATTTGAGAAAATGTCTTAAT
>OGFG01002888.1_pt1 | contig 13321 bp, 10 predicted proteins | sample 1570761 | NCBI WGS metagenome assembly OGFG01 (sample SAMEA2581938, study PRJEB24529) | metagenome | biome: Human gut stool | place: China | collected 2011 | reverse complement strand
GCAGCCAGCACGAACACAAGGCCGTAAAATGCCACCAGCAGCGGCGGCAGCGCCACGCCCAGCAGCATACGCAGGAACGCGACGGTGAGGAACAGGCCCACGCCCGCCGCCACCGAGAAGATCAGGGTCTGGTTGGGGATGGAGGGCACCTGATTGGCCAGCACCTGCAGGTCTGGCTCCGAAATGGTGATGAGGAACCCCAGCAGAAAGCCGACGCCCAGGATCACCGGCAGTTTGCGGCTCCGGGTGAGCACAGCACCCACACGCTCGCCCATGGGGGTCATGCTCATTTCTGCGCCCAGTGTAAAGAACATGATGCCCACCACGATGAGCACCGCACCCAGCAGAAAGCACAGCAGGATGCTGGGCGACACCGGCGCAATGGTAAAGCACAGCACCAGCACAATGGCCACAATGGGCAGCACGGCCTGCAGGGCTTCCAACAGTTTTTCCCGCAGTTTGGGGAGAGATGCTTTTAAAATCGCGTCCACCGCCTTTCCGTTCTGTACATTTTTGTGCAACGTATATAAAAAGTATACAAAGCAGCTGCCGCCCCGTCAACCGACGGGGCGGCAAAGATACAGATAATTTACAATTCCTGCTTGGCCAGCACGTCGGAGGTGGGGGTCTGGAACACCGGGATGTCTGCATAGGGGTCGGCGGCATCATCGACCGGCAGGCTCTTCATGTAGGCGTCCATGGACTCGGCCACCTTCTTGGCCACGGCCACAGCCTCGACCACAGTGCGGGCACCCATCACGGCGTCGCCGCCGGCAAACACGCCCTCGCGGGTGGTGCTGCCGTCCTCACTGACGGTGAGCAGGCCCTTCTGGTTGGTCTCGATGCCGGTGGTGGTCTTGACCAGGTTGCTCTCGGAGCCCTGGCTCACCGACACGATAACGCCGGTGTGGGGGTAGAAGATCTCGCTGCCCTCCACCTGGGTAAACTTGCCGTCCTCGCCCTTGACGGTGTCGCGGCAGATGAGGCCGTTTTCCCGGATCTCCACAGGAGCCTTGCAGAAGCGGAAGCCCACGCCTTCCAGCTTGGCATAGCTCACCTCATATTCGGAGGCGCTGATGCAGCTCTCGTCGCGGCGGGCGTAGCAGGTCACATGACGGGCGCCGTTGCGGATGGCGGTGCGGGCGCAGTCCATGGCCGAGTTTCCCACGCCGATGACCGCAATGTCATCGCCCAGACGGAAGGCCTTAGAGTTGGCCAGATAGTCGATGCCAAAGGCCACGTTGCCCAAGCTCTCGCCCTTGATGTGCATGGCGTTGGCCTTCCACAGACCGGCACCGATGAATACGCTCTTGTAGCCGTCGCGGAACAGATCGTCGATGGTGATGGTCTTGCCGATGGTGGTGTTGGGCCGTACCTTGATGCCCTTGAGCTCCAGATGGCGGTACTGGAAATCGTCCAGCACACTGTCCGGCAGGCGGTAGTTGGGGATGCCGTAGCGCATCACGCCGCCGATCTTGTCGCGGGCGTCAAAGATGGTCACATCGTAGCCCCAGCGTGCCAGCAGCACCGCAATGGTCAGGCCCGCCGGGCCGGAACCCACCACAGCCGCCTTCATGCCGTTCTTGGGGGCCGGGCCGGCGGTCATCTTGTTGGCATAGGTGGTGGAGATGTAGTCCTCGATGATGGAAAAGTGCACCGGGTCGTGGCTGGGCATCCGGTTGCGCACGCAGTGGCCCTCGCACTGGTTCTCGTGGTTGCACACCAGACTGCACACGGTGGTGAGCGGGTTGTTTTCAAACAGCATCTGGCCTGCAGCGTCCATCTGGTTTGCCTTGAGCAGACGGATCACCTCGGGGATGTTGGTGTGGATGGGGCAGCCCTGCTGACACAGCGGCTTTTTGCAGCCGAGGCAGCGGTTGGCTTCGTCCAGAACATGAAGTGCCATGCGTTCCTCCTTGGATCGGCGGGGCCGATCTTCCTTCTTCTTCTCACATGTTGTATCCAACATTGCATTGCTTTAATGATACACCCAATACGGCACGGTTACAAGAGCGGAATTGCTGATTTTTTGCCAGAATTTTTTGTCAATTCGTCAAAAAGATATTTTTTTGACGATATATTCCGCCCATCGGGGCCGGGTTTGCCCGGCACAGGGCCCCAAAGTCGCTGGCCGCTGCCTGTGCCGCCGCCATCCGGGCACCGTCGGGGCCGGTCTGGGCCAGCTTTGCCAGCGAGTGAGACACCGGAAGGGACACCTGCCCCAGCAGCGGCAGGGCGTCCTTCCGTGCTCCCAGCAGGTGCAGCGCCGGCGGCAGAGCCGGCACCGTGTCAGCCGTATAGCCCAATGCAGCATCCATGGCAAGGCGGCGCATCCGGGCCCGGGGGTAGCGCACCGTGGTCAGGGCATCCAGCAGCTGCGGCAGACTGGTGCTCTGTCGCACCGCGTGTTCCAACCGGTGTTCCAGCCCTTCGGACACTCCGCGCACCGCTGCAAAAGGCTCCGGCTTTGCGCAGGCTGCCCGCAGCAGTGCCAGTTCACACCGGCCTGCCGCGTCAAAATCCGTATACGCGCCGTCATTTTCCGCCGTTTTATACAGTTCAAACGCCTTTTCCGGCACAAACGGGGCCACGGCCTCGGCTCCGCCCTCGGCCCAGAGAGCCCGCAGAGCGCTGGCACTGGCAAATTGCGCGTGGCCGCTCTCCTCCAGCGTCTGCCCGTGGTTGGCCCCCCTGCGGGGCAGCGGCACCGGGGTCATGCCTGCCCCCTGCTCCAGGATGGCGCGGCAGTACTCCACGGCCAGGTTGTTGTTCGGCTGGCTCAGCAGCGCCGCCATGGCAGGGTCGGCCCCCACGGCCTGCACTGCCGCCTGCCGGGCTGCCGCAAAGCTGCGTGCCCCGGCGGCCAGCTGCTGCTTCAGTGCCGCGCGGTAGGCCGCACTGTTCAGCACCCGGGCGGTTTCCAGCAGCATGGCAGCGTCCGGCGTCTCGGCCCCGAACACCAGGGCGTCGCACCCGGTGGCCGCCAGCAGATGCACCCCGGCCCGTGCAAAGGCCTCCGCCCCCGCGCAGGCCCAGGGGGCCGGCAAGGCAAACACGAGGTCGGCCCCGCACTCCAGCGCGGCGCGCACCCGCACGCTTTCCGGCAGCAGCGGCAGTGCTCCCCGCTGGGTCAGCCCGCAGCTCATGGCCACCGCCACACGCTGCGCCCCCAGCGCCCGCGCCTGCGCCAGCTGCCAGGCGTGGCCGTTGTGGAAGGGGTCGTACTCGGCAATGATGCCTGCAAATCTCATGACAATGCTCCTTTCCGGGCAAAAAGGGCCTCTCTCCGCCCCGGAAGATTGTTAAATTTATATCGCATATACAGAAAAGCCACGGGTTTTTCTGCATTTGTAGGCAGGGTGTACAAAAACCTTGTACACAAGTTTTACCGCTTTGCCCGGTCTGCGGCTTGAAAAGGCGTTGTTCCTATTATATAATAAACACAGGAATCTGTAAAATTCTGTCCGCAGATTTCCAAAAAACGGCGGGCAGAGCAAAAACATACAGGAGGCAACACAGATGAAAGTTCTGGTTATTAACTGCGGTTCTTCTTCCCTGAAGTATCAGCTGATCGATATGGACGGCGAGAAGGTGCTGTGCAAGGGCCTGTGCGAGCGCATTGGCATGGAGAGCAGCATGATCACTCACGAGGCCAACGGCACCAAGGCTACCACCCCGGCGATCTTCCCCACCCACACCGAGGCTTTTGCCGAGGTCGTGAAGAAGATGACCACCGGTGCAGGCAAGTGCATCAATGACGTGAGCGAGATCGACGCCATCGGCCACCGCGTCGTGCACGGCGGCGAGAAGTTCAAGAGCAGCTGCCTGATCACCGATGAGGTCATCAACACTCTGCGTGAGCTGAGCCCGCTGGCTCCTCTGCACAACCCCGCCGGTATTCTGGGTATCGAGGCCGCCCGCAAGGTGTTCGGCAACATTCCCATGGTGGCTGTGTTCGACACCGCCTTCCACAGCACCATGCCGCCGAAGGCTTATATGTATGCTGTACCCTATGAGTGGTACGAGAAGTACGGCATTCAGCGCTTCGGCTTCCACGGCCATTCGCACGAGTACACCGCGCGTCACCTGCCCGAACTGACCGGTAAAACCGCGTTCCGCGCGATTTCCTGCCACCTCGGCGGCTCCTCCTCGCTCTGCGCGATTAAGGACGGCAAGAGCGTGGACTGCTCCTTTGGTTTCACACCCCAAACCGGCCTGCCGCACGCGGCGCGCATCGGCGATATCGATGCCTATATCGTGCCCTTCCTCATGAATGAGGGGATGACGATGGAGGAGATTACCACCGCCTTTGCCAAGAAGAGCGGACTTTACGGCATCTCCGGCGTGGACAGCGACCTTCGCTTCATTGAGGAGGCGGCAAATGCGGGCAACGAGCGCGCCAAACTGGCAATCGACATGTTTGTCGCCGCCATCGTCCGCTATGTCGGCAGCTTCTATGCCGAGCTCGGCGGGCTGGATTACCTCACCTTTGCGGGCGGCATCGGTGAAAATTCCGCCACGGTGCGCCGCCGCGTCTGCGATGCGCTCGACGTTTTCGGCGTGAAGATTGATAAGGAGAAGAATGCAAATGTGCACGGCGAGTGCGAGATTTCCGCGCCGGATTCCAAGGTGAAGATTTACACCATTGCAACCGACGAGGAGCAGATGGTCGCCGTCAAGACCTATGAGTACAGTCAGAGCAGATAAACCATCGGCGCACGCCGTCTTCTTCGGGGAGACGGCGCGCGGTCTTTACGAGAAAAACGCTGCCGGGACGCTCGTCGGCGTTTTTTCCCATGCGCTCTATGCCGACTTTGGCGGCGAAATCGTCTCGTTTTACGATGCGGCATACGGCGAGGTGCCGTTCGGCGTCGCGGTGCGGGATATTCTTGCGTTCCTCGCGGCGGCGGAGCCAATGGTCGGCGCGGCGGGTGTCTTTGCAGTTTGCATCGGCGGGCGCACGCTGCCCCTCGAGGTGCTGCCCGCACCCGCACGGATTCTGCCGACACTTGCACCGCCGGACGCAGGACGGCTTGCGCAGGTGGAGGCTTACATCGCCGCGCACGGTTCGCCGCGCGGCATGCTTGAGTTGATCGGCACAAACCGCGGTCACGCCGCGGACAGCGCCGCGGCGCTCGCAGCGGCGTTTTGCCGTGGGGACGCGGACGCGGCGGCGACGGCGTCCGTGCGGCTGATCGGGCTCGGGCGGGGGCTGACGCCGTCGGGCGACGATTATCTCTGTGGGTTCTTTTCGGCGCTGCTTGCCGCGAGATGCGCGGGGACCGCGCTGCCGATGCCGCCGGAGGCGGTCACAGGGGCGGTGCTTGCCGCCGCGCCTGCGCGCACCTCGCCCATCAGCGGCGCGTACCTTGCCGCCGCGCTCGGCGGGCGGTACTGCACCGTGTACGCCGCAGCGGCAGCAGCCTGCCTCGGCGATGGCGATTTTGCGCCGCTTGCCGATATCGCGCTCAAGATGGGCGCGTCCAGCGGCACGGATACGCTCTGCGGCGCCCTCGCCGCCGCCAAGCTGCTTTTGAAATGAAAAAAGCCTTCCCGAAAGAGAAGGCGAAAAATGTGAAAATATACGGTTCGCATAGAACGCATAGAATTTGTGCAAAACCATAGGGCGTTTTACAAATGCCCGCCGCGTCCAAGCCTTCCCCCAAGGGGGAAGCCTAAAGATAGCGCGCCTTGCGCCTTCCCTATGGGAAGGCTTTTTCATATCTCCGCGAGCTTATGCAGGCAGGGTTCGAGCAGGACGCCGTCGCGGTGCGGCGTGTCAAACGCGGCGGAATAGGCGATCACATCGCGGACAAAGGCGCTTGCCGCCGTGACGGCGGCGGGGAAGCGCGTGCCGGTGAGCAGCCTGCCCACCAGCACGGAGGCAAACAAATCGCCCGTGCCGGGGTACATGCCGCCGATGCGCGGCAGATTGACGAAAAACGGTGCGGGGTCAAGCGAGGCGGGGGAGCGGTCTACGCCCGCAGTCGAGACGCCGGAGGCGCGGTCGGTGACGATGCCGGTGATGACCACGCGGTGCGGGCCGAGCGCGGTCAGCCGGTCGAGCAGCGCCGTGATGCATGCCGTGAGCGCCGCAGGCGACATCGCGGCGGTGTCCGGGTAGGGCACTTCGCAGAGCAGGCACGCCTCGGTGAGGTTGGGCACGATGATGTCGGCGCGGCGGCAGAGCGCGCGCATGCGCGAAACCAGTGCGCCCGTGCTCTGCGAATAGAGCTCGCCGTCGTCGCCCATGACCGGGTCGATGACCGTCAGGGTCTCGTCCGTGCGGAAACGGGTGATGAAATCATCGATGAAGTCGCATTGCGCCGCCCCGGAGAGAAAGCCGGTGTAGATGGCGTCCGGGCGGATGCCGAGCGCTTCCCAGTGGTCGGCAATTTTGTGCAGTTCGGGTGTCAGGTCGGTGAAGGTGAAGCCCTCAAAGCCGCCGGTGTGCGTGGAGAGCAGCGTGGTCGGCAGCGGCAGCACCTGTACGCCGAGCACGGACAGAACGGGCAGAATGGTGGCAAGCGAGCCGCGGCCAAAACAGGACAGGTCGTGCATCGCCGCCACACGGCGGACGGGATAGGCGGGCATGGTTTCACCTCCTCGGATGTGAAAATCTCGGTTTTCGACTGATTATTATTATAGTTTATTTTTGAGAAATTTGCAACGCATTTTACAGCATTTCAAAAAAGAATATTGACATCGGATATAACTATCATGTATAATATACGGTAGTGCAGGTGTGCCTGCCGCACCTCTGTGGGGCGGGCTTTTGCATAATTTCCGAAAATTCAAGGAGGTACACTGCGATGGGAATTTACATTGCAGTCGGTGCCGTCGCCTTGATTGTGGGATTGCTGCTTGGTACGGTCATCGGTTCGATGCACCGCAGGCGCGTTGCCGAGAAGGAAATCGGCAGTGCGGAAGAGCAGGCGGCAAAAATTGTTGAAGAAGCGCTCAAGACCGCCGAGAGCAAGAAGAAAGAATCCGTGCTCGAAGCGAAAGAGGAAGTTCTGAAGATCCGCACGGATGCCGAGAACGAGCTCAAGGAGCGCCGCAAGGAGGTCTCCAGACAGGAGCGCCGCATTCAGCAAAAAGAAGAATCGCTTGACGCAAAGACCGAAGCTATTGAAAACAAGAACGAACTTCTGAACCAGAAAATCAAAGAGACGGAAGAACTTCGCGGGAAGATTCAGGACACGCTGGACTCGCATGTCGCGATGCTGGAGCGCATCGCCGGCTTTACACGCGAGCAGGCGCGCGATGAGCTGCTTTCCCGTATGGAGACGGCACTGACACACGAAAAGGCGCTGAAGATTGCGCACTTTGAGGAACAGTTCAAGGACGAGGCAGAGGAGAAGGCGAAGGACATCCTGTCCACCGCCATCCAGCGCTGCGCCGCCGACCATGTCAGCGAAATCACGATTTCGACCGTTCAGCTGCCGAGTGAGGACATGAAGGGCCGCATCATCGGCCGCGAGGGCCGCAACATCCGCGCGATCGAGACGCTCACCGGCGTTGATCTGATCATCGACGACACGCCCGAGGTCATCACCATCTCCGGCTTTGACTCGGTGCGCCGCGAAGTCGCGCGCATCGCGCTTGAGAAGCTGATTGCGGACGGCCGCATCCATCCGGCACGCATTGAAGAGATGGTTGAAAAGGCGCGCCGCGAGGTGGACAACACCATCAAGCAGGCGGGCGAGAAGGCCACTTTCGAGACCGGCGTGCACGGGCTGCATCCCGATGTCATCAAGCTGCTCGGCAGACTGCGCTATCGCACGAGCTATGGGCAGAATGTGCTGCGCCACTCGATTGAGGTCTCGCTCCTGTCCGGCATTCTGGCAAGCGAGCTCGGCGCCGATGTAACGGTTGCCAAGCGCGCGGGTCTGCTGCACGACATCGGCAAGGCGCTCACGCAGGAGGCTGAGGGTTCGCACATCCAGCTCGGCGTAGAGGTTGCAAAGAAGCATAAGGAATCCCGCGAGGTCATCAATGCGATTGAGGCGCACCACGGCGATGTGGAGCCCGAGACGCTGACCGCCTTCATCGTGCAGGCGGCAGACGCCATCTCGGCAGCACGCCCGGGCGCGCGCCGCGAGGATCTCGAAAATTACATCAAGCGTTTGCAGAAGCTTGAAGAGCTGGCAAACGACTTCCCCGGCGTCGAAAAGACCTTTGCCATTCAAGCAGGTCGTGAGATTCGCGTCATGGTCAAGCCCGAGCAGGTCTCGGATGATCAGATGACGATTCTGGCGCATGAGATTGCATCCAAGATCGAGAGTGAGATGGATTATCCCGGTCAGATCAAGGTGCATCTGATCCGCGAGAGCCGCACGGTGGATTTCGCAAAGTAAGTCATGCAAGACATACAGGCTGCACGGTGCTCTCACCTGTGCAGCCTGTCTTTGTATCGGAGGAAAATGATGAGAATACTCATGCTTGGTGACATCGTCGGCGGCGCGGCGGTCGAGACGCTCTGCCGCCGCCTGTGGGGGCTGCGGCGGGAGATGGCATGCGATATGGTGGTTGCCAACGGCGAGAACGCCACGGGCATCATGGGCATCTCCGCCGAGGACGCGGGGCGACTGCTCGACGCAGGTGTCGATGTGCTCACCGGCGGCAATCATTCGCTGCACAACCGCTCGGTCTACAACCTGCTCGACGACAGTCCCTGCATCCTGCGTCCCGCCAATCTGCCCGCCGCCGCGCCCGGCTGCGGCGACACCGTGTGCGATTGCGGTGCGGCGCGCGTGCTGGTGGTGAACCTGTCCGGCATGATGAATCTGGAGCACGCGGGCAGCCCCTTTGAGGTCGTCGACCGCATCCTTGCGCGCCGCGCCGGTGAATATGACGCCGCCGTTGTGGATGTGCACGCCGAGGCGACGGCGGAGAAGGAGGCGCTCGGCTGGTATCTCGACGGCAGAGTCACCGCCGTCGTCGGTACGCACACGCATGTGCAGACCGCCGATGCAAAGCTGCTGCCGCGCGGCACGGCGTACATGACCGACCTCGGCATGTGCGGCCCCGAGGGCGGCGTGCTCGGCACCGACCGCGATGTGATCCTGCGCCGGTTTACCACCGGCACGCCGCAGAAATTCGTGCCCGCGACGGGCAAAATCGTCCTGCGCGGCGCGCTCGTCACTTGTGACGGGCTGCGCGCCACCGCCATCGAGCGGGTGGAAATTCCGACATAAAGGCACCCAAAACGAAGACTTTCCCACACGGAACAGGGGTAAGCCTTCGTTTTGGCGCCTCTGTGGGGCAATGCCTTGGAAGCAAGCAGGAAAGAATCCGAAAAAGCACGCCGCGCGGCGTGCTTTTTCGGATAGCGTTGATTATGACGCCGCGTTGTCGGCGACCTGCTTTTCGTAAGGGGTTTCATAGGGCGTCTCGCCGAGCAGGACACAGTCCTGATAAAAGGCGGAATGTGCGGTCAGCAGAGCGTGCAAGACGTCCGCATCCATTGCCGCAAGCGTATCAAAGCGCAGCTGCAAGCCGTACTGCGCCGCCGTCTCGTTCAAGGCTTTTGTATCGCTCAGGTCGGCGCCGGATGCGGTCAGCATTTCGAGCAAGCTGTGTGTCTTCCAGTTGGCATAGTCGCGGAATTGCTCCGGATATTGCTGACGCAAATCATACTTCCAATCCCCGAGGCGCTCGGCATCCTCTTCCATCTTGGTATGTCGATCGACCAATTCCGCAAAGTAACGCTCAACCGCTGTCGGGTCATCGCCATACAGCATATCGACCGGGTAGTCGTATTCTATGCCGGGGACTGTGTTGAAGTCCTCAATGAACCGTTCTTTCGGGTAGTTGAAGGTATGGATGAAGTTGTACACATTGGCAGTCGGATAGGGGCATTCGACAGTCGAGGGGTAATGCGCGAGAACTTCGGCGTCTGACCACGCTTCAAAGGTATCCGCGCCTGCATAGGCAATCCAGGGGTCAAAATAGGAATGGTACAGCAGATTGTGCGCGCAGCAAATCTGCGCGCAGAGGTCAAGCCCGCGTTCTTCTCGGATTCGCGCTGCTTCTTCGTCCGCGGCGACCTGCTTTTTGTAGGGGGTCTCATAGGGTGTTTCGCCGAGCAGGATGCAGTCCTGATAAAAGGCGGAGTGCGCGCGCAGCGCTTCCCGCGCGTCCGCATCCATTGCCGCAAGCGTATCAAGATGCAGCTGCAAGCCGTACTGTGCCGCCGCATCGGTCAAAACACTGCGGTCAATGTCGGCAGCCTCCATCATTTCCGGCAGGCTGTGTGTCTTCCAGTTGGCATAGTCGCGGAGCGCATCGGGGTATCGGTCGCACAAATCCCATTTCAGACTGCGCAGTGCTTCATTCTGTCTGCGCAGCGCGGCAATCTCCGTCTGCGCCGTGCGATAATAGGTCTCTACCGCCGCTGCATCATCGCCATACAGCAGATCAACCTGAAAACACCAGTCGATCGTTATGTCCGTATTGTATTGTTCGATGAAAACATCTTTTGGATAGTCGAATGCATGGACAAATGCATAGATGTTTTGCAATGGATATGGACAACCGTATTCATCTTCTGTAGACGCGGATTCAGTTTCTGCAAACCATGCACGGAAAGCATCCTCGCCGACAGTTTCAACCCAAGTATACGGAAAACAATGATACAGCATATCGTGTACATAACAGGGAGAGGTTCCGCCGTTTGCGGGCGGGAGTGTTTCTTCGGTTTGCGTTGTTTCCGTTGTTGTCTCGGCGGTTGCGGATGTGGCTTCTGTCGATGTGGTTGCCTCGGTTGTCTCCTCTGTGACCGGGGGCGTCTCAACCTTGCCGCAAGCCGTGCAGAGCAGGCAGGCAGCAAGCAGAAGGGCAAATTTGAATTTGTTCATACGCATTCAAGAATGGCTGGGTGGGGGCGTTTGCCCCCACACAGCGCTTTGTCATTGGATTTCCAAACCTGCCGCCGCATTGTCGGCGACTTGCTTTTCGTAGGGGGTCTCGTAGGGTGTCTCGCCGAGCAGGACGCAGTCCTGATAAAAGGCGGAGTGCGCGGACATGAGTTCTTTCTGCTCGTCGGCGCTCATTGTTGCAACCGCGTCAAAGCGCAGCGGTAAATCCTCATTCAGTGATGCGTCCTGCGCGGTCAGGGCTTGTGCATCGCTTAGGTCAATGCCGACAATCTCCAGCATTTCCAGTAGACTGTGTTCTTTCCAGTTGGCGTATTTGCGGAGGGCATCGGGATACTCGAAAATCAACTTATATTTCAGTTCACGCAGAGATTCGGCTTCTTCTGCCTGTGCAGTATGCCAATCTCCGTTTTCGCGGTAGTAGACCTCGACAGCCGTCGGATCGTCTCCGTACAGCAGATTAACCTGATAATCATAGTCCACCCAAGGATGCGTATTGTATTCCTCGATGAACCGTTCCTTCGGGTAGTTGAAATTGTGGATAAAGGAATACACATTGACAGTCGGATAGGGGCAGCCGTTCTCGTCCGGCTCATGCGCGGCGATTTCGGCTTCTTCCCAAGCGTAGTATGTATCTTCACCGACAAAGTCTGTCCATGGCTGCGGAAACGAATGGTATAGTTCAGAATGGATACCACAGATTCCCGTACCGCCGTTTGCGGGCGGAAGCGTTTCCTCTGTTTGCGTTGTTGCGGATGTAGCCTCAGCGGATGTTGGCGTTTCGGTTGTATTCTCCGTGACCGGGGGTGTCTCAACCTTGCCGCAAGCTGTGACAAGCAGGCAGGCAGCAAGCAAAAGTGCAAACATGTGTTTTTTCATAGTAGTAGCTCCTTTCTAACTGATATAGTTGAGCGGGTCTATAAATGCGTCGATTTGCGACGCATCCCAGTTGACAACATTGCTGTCATTTGGGTCGTTGCTTTTGGATACTGCGACTTTACTGGTTTTGCTGAATGAAATATGTAAATGCGGAGCACCCGTGCCGGTTTTTCCAGCTGTTCCTATTTGCGCGCCGTTTGACACAGTTTCATTGGGACTTACCGCACGTGCATCAAGGTGCATATAGGTGACATACAAACCATCATATTCCAATTGCACCGTGTTTCCACATCCGGTCATCGTTTTGCTGATTTTGACAGCTGCTTCGTTTTTGAACACATTGTACACCGGCGTTCCAATCGCGGCCGTGATATCCAACGCCTGATGGAACTCGATTCTTGCATCAACATCGTAACGCCAACCGAAGTTTTGTGGAATTTCTACATCCATGTATTTCTGCGGGCAAATGCGCGGACACGCTGCTTCACAAGAAGCTGTTTCGGTTTCGCTATGCCCCCAATTGTCCTTAGCGACAAACCCAGTCAGTGGGTCGTTGAGCATAGTCGTGTTTCTGCGTTCCAAAGAAAATGTTACATACTCAGTAGACGGCTTGACATATTCTTTGTATGACTTGGCAGCGTAGTCGTTTGCCATCACATTAATCGCGTATCGCGCCCCGGCGACTAACCCGGTATGCTGCACAAATCCATATGCATCTGTATAAAATGGCCCATCCGGGAACATATTCACGCCTACTCGAGAACGCTGCGGATAGATATATACCACCGCATTTTCAATTGGTTGACCGTTTGTATCTGTCACATAGACGCCGATTGCATTGGCGGGAATGGTCGGATAGTTTTTGATCCGCAGGCAATACTTGCTTGTGCTGGAGCCGCTCTTTGCAAAAATGCGAATGTGGTACATTTTTCCGGCAATCACGTTCATACGGATCAGCTCAGCAGTATTACCTTGATTAGAGGAAACTGCGATGCGCGTTATCCCATTCGGTTCGTAAACTTCCAGATCGTAATTGCACCCGGCGGGGATGTTGCCGAGCCAAAAGTTTGCTTTCCCGGATTGCGTAAAAGAAATCCTCCACCAGTCTACATCTGTATTTGTGTAGATTGCGCCAAAGTTGATTCGGTCGTTGTCGGTAGGCGTTGCTTTGTTATAGGTGTCGTTCGGTTCAACCTCATTGATGGGTGTGCCGACAGCCTGTGGTGCGATATCTGCATCGGTGCCGTCGATGGTCGTCGTCGGGTCATATGCGCCGGAGGTCAGGAGCAGCTGCAAGCATAAACAAAGGGTCAGCAGGGCTGCCAAGCCCGCTCTGCGCTTCAAAGTGCCTTTCATTATACATATCCTTTCTTTTTTCATCGGTACATTTGATTGCGCGCCCCGCGCCGGACAGGACGCGGTGGTTTTACGGGCAGGTTTGGTATGTGGTTTTGGAGATAGGTTCGCTGACGCCGTTTAAGGTTGCGGTGGCGGTCAGCTCGGCTTTGTAGGATGTGCCGCTGGTGCCGGTGAAGTCGAGGTGCAGCGCAAGGATGCCATTT